>ENA-UESD01001040-UESD01001040.1-human-gut-metagenome-genome-assembly--contig:-NODE-1040-length-23393-cov-29.969120_pt1 | contig 23393 bp, 19 predicted proteins | sample MGYA00242985_ERZ507986 | MGnify/ENA primary metagenome ERZ507986 (study PRJEB26167, sample SAMN06115408) | human gut metagenome | host: Homo sapiens | place: China:Guangxi | collected 2016-04-06... | reverse complement strand
AAACAAATGAAGATCGCTATATGGCCACTTCATAAGAAAGTTCGGCTATATAGCGATCTTCTGTTATAAAGAGGGTACTTTGACACACCCTCTTCCTCTATTTTAACAAAACGTTTCTATTTTACTTGTTTCTCGTTTCTTCATTTTTATACATAACAAGCAAAATATCAGATATTTACCTTCATTTTAGAGTGCTGAGACTTCATTTTTTGCTTGCTTCCCTCCTTCCGTACGGAAATTCTAAAGTCTGATATTAATTTTTTAGAGCATGCCCTTAAAGCCTTCTTCAGAAAAATGGAAAGATCAAACAAACTCTGTAGTTTTCTTGTTTCTGATGGAAAAGCTACAGAGTTATCAAAGTCATCCCCAAAGGCAATGTCTCCCAATCCGAAGTTCCTTTAAGGAACCTTCTTTTCATAGGTCTTCGAATAGATGGTTTGGGTTGTCGAAATATTTCTAATGCAGAAAGTATAACTGCCATGCCAGTCACAGGTGTCCAGTTTCGTTTCCACTTTCTGACAAGTCTGTAATACTTTCTGGTCGCAATCCTGAACGTTTCCTTCCATCTTGAATGTATTGTCATTAGTCCCCAAAGCTGTCTTATAGGCCGACTCAATGACTGCCAAATCTGAAAGGTCCGAACTTTGAACCGTATCAAATCCCATCGTATAACTGACTACACCGCTTTCTTCTTCCTCCGTAGAACAGGAGAACAACACAATACTGAAGAAACTAACCCAAAGAATACAGAACAGGTTCTTTAATTTTCTCATAACACTTAAATAATTATTGGTTGATACTTACTTTTCAAGTAGGGTTGTTTTGCAAAAATAGAAAAATAATCTATGCCAAACGCATCACCTGTCTTTTTTAATTCCATTGGACCTAAATCCCGATGCAATCAAAATCTCCACCAAAAACAAATGATAACATCATAAAAAAACAAAGAGAATCTTTCTTCTAAAAGCAGGCTCTACATAAAAAATTTGCAAAGAATCATCATCGGAATCTGAAGTCTGGTAATCTCGCGACACCTTTAACCTTTTCAAAGATGTCAGATTATACTCCTTGCGTTGATCATTGCAGAGTAAAAAAACAGATGGAAACGCCTGATAAAAGCCACTCATAAAAAACAAGGATTTTCTGCAAGAAAACGTATAAATCATGAACTGAGAAAATCATCCCAAATACAATAAAAACAAAAAGCGGAACCACCGATTGGCGATTCCGCTTTCTTGTTATAAATAGATACTCAGAGGCATTTTCAGCCCCGTAGAGCACTGATTAATCGTTCAACTTAGCCTTGATGAACTCACGGTTCAAACGGGCAATGTTGGCGATGCTTTCGTTCTTCGGACAAACAGCCTCACAAGCACGGGTGTTAGTACAGTTACCGAAGCCCAGCTCGTCCATCTTAGCGATCATGGCCTTAGCACGACGTGCAGCCTCAGGACGTCCCTGTGGCAACAGAGCCAGCTGGCTAACCTTAGAAGAAACGAACAACATAGCTGAACCGTTCTTACATGCAGCAACACAAGCACCGCAACCGATACAGCTTGCGCAGTCCATAGCCTCGTCAGCGTTCTGCTTCGGAATCAGGATTGCATTAGCATCCTGTGGCTGTCCGGCACGCAGAGTTACATAACCACCGGCCTGCATGATCTTATCAAATGCTGTACGGTCTACCATACAGTCCTTGATTACCGGGAAACCGGCAGAGCGCCATGGCTCAACAGTAATGGTATCACCATCGTTGAACTTACGCATATACAACTGACAAGTTGTAGCACCGCGCTCAGTCTTACCGTGTGGAGTACCGTTGATGTACAGAGAGCACATACCGCAGATACCCTCGCGGCAGTCGTGGTCAAATACGAATGGCTCCTTGCCTTCCTCAACCAACTGCTCGTTCAAAATGTCGAGCATTTCCAGGAATGAAGTGTCGCCCGGGATATCTTTCATCTCGCGCTCGTCGAAGTGACCTTTATCTTTCGGTCCGTTCTGACGCCAATATCTAAGTTTAAATGAAATATTTTTTTCCATTGTTTTTGTCTTTAATAATCGTTGAACACACCGTTAATTAGCTCTTGTAGTTACGAGTCTGTACCTTGATTGCTTCGTAAACCAGAGGCTCTTTGTACAATACCGGAGCCTTGTCGTCAGAACCCTGATACTCCCAGCAAGCTACATAGAAGTAGTTCTCGTCATCACGTTTAGCCTCGCCTTCCTCGGTCTGGTACTCTTCACGGAAGTGACCACCACAAGACTCGTTACGGTTCAATGCATCGTAAGCGATCAACTCACCCATAGTGATGAAGTCGTTCAAACGAATGGCCTTCTCCAACTCAACGTTTACACCTTCCTTAGAACCCGGAACGAACAGGTTAGTTTCGAATTCCTTGCGGATCTCTTTCAGGCGAACCAAAGCAGTCTTCAAGCCTTCTTCTGTACGGCCCATACCTACGTACTCCCACATGATGTGACCCAGTTCCTTGTGGATAGAATCAACAGAACGCTTACCGTGGATACCCATCAAGTGATCGATACGGCTCTGTACGTCTTTCTCTGCAGCTGCGAACTCAGGCAGATCGGTAGAGAAACGAGGAACAGTGATCTGGTCAGCCAGATAGTTTTGGATAGTGTAAGGCAATACGAAGTAACCGTCAGCCAATCCCTGCATCAATGCAGAAGCACCCAAACGGTTTGCTCCGTGGTCTGAGAAGTTACACTCACCGATAGCGAACAGACCCTTGATTGAAGTCTGCAACTCATAGTCTACCCAGATACCACCCATTGTATAGTGGATAGCCGGATAAATCATCATTGGGTTGTAATACTTCACACCGTTGATTTCCTTAGCCAACTCACCTGGATTTACGTCGGTAATCTCTTCGTACATATCGAACAGGTTACCATAACGCTGCAATACAACGTCGATACCCAGACGCTCGATACTTTCTGAAAAGTCGAGGAATACAGCCAAACCGGTGTTGTTTACGCCGAAGCCCTTGTCGCAACGCTCCTTGGCAGCACGTGAAGCCACGTCACGAGGAACCAAGTTACCGAATGCCGGATAACGACGCTCCAAGTAGTAGTCACGATCCTCTTCCGGAATATCGCTACCCTTCTTGGTACCAGCCTGCAATGCCTTGGCATCTTCGATCTTCTTAGGAACCCAGATACGACCGTCGTTACGCAGAGACTCAGACATCAAAGTCAGCTTAGACTGCTTGTCTCCGTGTACCGGAATACAAGTCGGGTGGATCTGAACGTAAGCAGGGTTAGCAAACCAAGCTCCCTTACGGTAGCACTGCATAGCGGCAGAACAGTTACATCCCATAGCGTTAGTAGAAAGGAAGTAAGTGTTTCCATAACCACCAGTTGCGATAACTACTGCGTGAGCAGCGAAACGCTCCAGCTTACCGGTTACCAGGTTACGGGCGATGATACCGCGAGCACGGCCGTCGATCATAACCAGATCCATCATCTCATAACGAGTATACAACTTAACTGTACCAGCGTTTACCTGACAGCTCAATGAAGAGTAAGCACCCAACAGCAACTGCTGACCAGTCTGACCCTTTGCATAGAAAGTACGAGATACCTGAGCACCACCGAATGAACGGTTAGCCAACATACCACCATATTCGCGAGCGAAAGGAACACCCTGAGCCACGCACTGGTCGATGATGGCGTTAGAAACCTCAGCCAAACGATAAACGTTAGCTTCACGAGCACGGTAGTCACCACCCTTTACTGTATCGTAGAACAAACGATAAACAGAGTCACCGTCGTTCTGATAGTTCTTGGCAGCATTGATACCACCCTGAGCAGCGATAGAGTGAGCACGACGAGGAGAGTCCTGAATACAGAAGTTGAATACACGGAATCCCATCTCACCCAATGAAGCGGCAGCAGAAGCTCCGGCCAGACCAGTACCTACTACGATGATGTCCAAGCGACGCTTGTTAGCCGGGTTCACCAATTTCTGATGAGCTTTATAGTTGGTCCATTTCTCAGCTATTGGACCTTCAGGTATTTTTGAATCGATTATCTTAGTCATAATACTTTTTCTATTTAATGATTCGTGAAATTTAATTAGCAGCAGCTACCGCAAAAAGAGAAATACAAAGCTACTACAAGGAACATCAGCATGATTACTGTTGCATAGATGTTACCGATAACCTTCCAACGGTTGAACCAGATCTTACCATTCCAACCCAAAGTGTGGATAGCACTCCAGAAACCGTGAGTCAAGTGGAACCAGATAGCGAACAACCAGATTACATACAATACAGTGTAAACCGGATTGCTGAAGGTCTGCACAATGTATCCGTAACCGTCTGTTGCATGAATGCCACCCAGGTAAGGATCACCCAACAACTCGGCAAACATCATGTTGTACCAGAAGTTGTACAAGTGCAGGAGCATACCCAAAACTACGATCACACCCAGGGCCAACATGTTCTGTGAAGCCCACTCTACCTTTTCAGGTTTTGCAGTAACATCGTAACGGTTGTTACCGCGGGCACGACGGTTCTGGATAGTCAGCCAGAACGCATAAATAATATGAATCACTACCAAGGCAGCCAAACCGATGGTTGCAGCTACTGCATACCAGTTTGCGCCCAGGAATTCACAAATCATGTTGTAGCCTTCTGCAGAGAACAGTGCCACAACGTTCATTGACGCATGGAACGTCAAGAACAGGACCAGGGCAATACCAGTTACTGACATCACAACCTTACGTCCAATAGATGAATCACATAACCACATAAATGATTGAAATTAAATTATTTAAAAATTAAATTAAGAAAATAGTATACTTGGTACACTTTTAATAAGATGCAAATTTAATCTAAATCCGTGATTGCACAAAAGAAATATCCAATATATTCCTAAAAATACATTACTTTTGCAAACACTAAAAACATCTCTTTAATAATGGATTTTAAATACGACGTAATTGTTATCGGAGCAGGACACGCCGGATGCGAAGCCGCCGCTGCCGCTGCCAATATCGGTGCCAAGACTTGTCTCATTACCATGGACATGAACAAGATTGCACAGATGAGTTGTAACCCGGCTGTCGGTGGCATTGCGAAAGGTCAGATTGTACGCGAAGTGGATGCCCTGGGAGGCTTCATGGGTATCGTAACCGATCGCAGCTCCATTCAGTTCAGAATGCTGAACCGTTCCAAGGGACCGGCCATGTGGAGCCCCCGCGCCCAATGCGACCGCGGCAAGTTTATCTGGAACTGGAGAGAGATTCTGGAGAACACACCCAACCTGCACATCTGGCAGGACCAGGTGAAAGAACTCATCGTAGAAGACAAAGAGATCAAAGGAGTGCGCACCTACTTTGATCTGACCATTCAAGCCAAATGTGTGGTGCTGACTGCCGGAACATTCCTCAACGGACTGATGCACATCGGACGGACACAAATCCCGGGAGGACGCGTGGCCGAACCGGCTTCTTATCACCTGACCGAATCCATCACACGCCACGGCATCACTGCCGGAAGAATGAAAACCGGTACTCCCGTACGTATCGACGGACGGAGCGTTCATTTCGAGGATATGACTATACAGGAGGGAGAACACGACTTTCACCGTTTCTCTTTCATGGAAGAAGAGCGGAAATTAAAACAGCTCACCTGTTGGACCTGCTACACGAACCCCGAGGTGCACGATGTGCTCCGCAGCGGACTTGCCGACTCTCCTTTATACAACGGACAGATTCAAAGTATCGGTCCGAGATATTGCCCGAGCATTGAAACCAAAATCGTCACCTTTGCCGAACGGGAGCAGCACCAGCTGTTTCTGGAGCCGGAAGGCGAGACCACTCAGGAATATTATCTGAACGGTTTTTCATCCAGCCTGCCTCTGGATATTCAGATCCAGGCCTTGAAAAAGATTCCGGCTTTCCGCGACCTGGTTGTATACCGCCCGGGATATGCCATCGAGTATGACTTCTTTGATCCGACCCAGTTGGAACATACCCTGGAATCAAAAATCATTTCGGGACTCTATTTCGCCGGACAGGTGAACGGAACGACCGGATACGAGGAGGCCGCCGGACAGGGTATCGTAGCCGGTATCAATGCCGCCCTGAAATGTGGCGGATCGGACCCGTTCATCATGCACCGCGATGAATCGTACATCGGTGTTCTGATTGACGACCTGGTCACCAAGGGAGTGGACGAACCATACCGTATGTTCACCTCAAGAGCCGAGTACCGCATCTTGCTCCGTCAGGATGATGCCGACGCCCGACTCACGGAAGTGGCCTACAAGATGGGACTGGCCGGATCGGCACGTTACCAGAACTGGATGCGCAAGAAAGAGAAGATTGAAGAGATTATCCGTTTCTGCGAAAACTTCTCTTTGAAACCGGCACTCATCAACGCCGGCCTCGAAGCCCTCGGCTCTACTCCACTGCGCTACGGTTGCAAACTGTTTGACGTGATCAACCGTCCTCAGATCACACTGCTCAACATAGCTCCTTATATCGAACCGTTGCAGCATCTGCTCGACAGCATCACCGAGCGCCGCGAGGAAATTATCGAAGCTGCCGAAATCAAGATGAAGTATCACGGATACATTGCCCGCGAGAAAGTCATCGCCGACAAGATGCAGCGTTTGGAGAGCATCAAGATTCGCGGACGCTTTGACTACGCAAGCATGAACTCTCTCTCCACCGAAGCCCGTCAGAAGCTGAGCAAGATCAACCCCGAGACCCTGGCTCAGGCCGGCAGAATTCCGGGAGTTTCCCCAAGCGACATCAACGTTCTGCTCGTTCTTCTGGGAAGATAAAATGCAGGTTTCACGTGAAACATTACTTAAACAAACAAACCTAATTGATTGTATATGAATAACGAAACATTAATAAAAAACTTGAGAAACATCCCCGATTTCCCAATCCCGGGCATTCAGTTCAAGGATGTATCTACCCTCTTCAAGAATCCCAAGTGCATGAAGATTATGGTCAACGAAGTGTATGACCTTTATAAGGACAAAGGGATTACCAAAGTAGTCGGCATCGAGTCGCGCGGATTCATTCTGGGTGCCGCCGCTGCCGTAAAATTAAACGCAGGTTTTGTGCTCGCCCGCAAGCCGGGAAAACTTCCGGCCGAGACCATCAGCGAAAGCTATATGAAGGAATACGGCAAGGACACCATCGAAATCCATAAGGATGCAATTGACGAAAACGATGTGGTTTTGATTCATGACGACCTGCTCGCAACGGGCGGCTCCATGAAAGCGGTATACAATCTCGTGCAGAAATTCCACCCCAAAAAGATCTACATCAACTTCATCATCGAACTGACCGGAGAGGGTCTGAACGGAAGAGAAACTTTCGATCCGGATACGGAAATCACGACGCTCATCAAAATCTAAGAACAAAGGCTGTGGCAATCCACAGCCTTATTTTTTACAGGAGACGAATGGATATGACGCAAGAAGAAAAAGAAAAAACCGACAGCTATCTGAAGAACATTGTGCTGAATCTTCCGGAATGTCCGGGTTGCTACCAATACCTCAATGAGCAGAACGAAATCATCTATGTGGGTAAGGCGCGCAATCTGAAACGACGGGTGTATTCTTATTTCAGCAAAGAGCATGACAACCGGAAGACCGCCATGCTGGTCAAAAAAATCCGAGACATCAAATACATCGTGGTCAAGACAGAGGAGGATGCCCTGCTGCTCGAAAACAATCTGATCAAACGCTACAAGCCACGCTACAATGTATTGCTGAAAGACGACAAAACCTACCCGTCCATCTGCATCACGAACGAATACTTTCCGCGCATCTTCAAGACCCGCCAGTTGAATCATAAGGGCTATACTTACTTCGGTCCCTACAGCCATATCCCCACGTTGAACAGTCTGCTTGAAGTGATTGCCAAACTGTATCCGCTGCGCACCTGTTCCCTGCCCCTTTCGCCCGAATCAATCGAAAAGGGGAAATACAAAGTGTGTCTGGAATACCACATCAAGAACTGTCTGGGACCCTGCGTCGGCAACATCTCCGTGGAGCAATACATGAAGTATATTCAGGAAGCCAAAGAGATTCTGAAAGGCAACACCGCCGAACTCTGCCGCCAGATGCTGGAAGAGATGCAGACACTGGCTCAGGAGATGCGCTTTGAAGAAGCACAGGTCATCAAGCAGAAATATATGCTGCTGGAGAACTACCGCAGCAAGAGTGAGATTGTGAGCCGCACCCTGCACCGCATTGATGTGTTCAGCATCGAAACCGACGATCAGGCGGCCTACATCAACTACCTGCACGTAAGCAACGGAAGCATCAATCAGGCTTTCACCTTTGAGTTCAAAAAGCGGCTTAACGAGACCGACGAGGAACTGCTGTCGCTCGGTATCATTGAAATGAGAGAACGCTACAAGAACGATTCGCGTGAGATTATCGTGCCGTTTGAGATTGACTTGAATCTGGAAAATGTCATCTTCACCGTGCCGCAACGGGGCGAAAGAAGAAAGTTGCTGGACCTGTCACTGCTCAACGTAAAGCAATATAAAGCCGACCGCATGAAACAGGAGGAGAAGCTGAATCCCGAACAGAGAAGCATGCGCCTGATGAAGGAAATCCAGGACAGCCTGAAACTGCCCAAACTGCCCATGCGCATCGAATGCTTCGACAACTCAAATATCTCCGGAACGGATGCCGTGGCTGCGTGTGTGGTATTTCAGAAGTGCAAGCCCAGCAAGAAGGACTACCGCAAATATATCATCAAGACCGTAGAAGGTCCGGACGATTATGCTTCGATGAAAGAGGTGGTGTTCCGCAAATATCAAAGAGCCGTGCAGGAAGAAACACCCCTGCCCGACCTGATCATTACCGACGGTGGCAAGGGACAGATGGAAGCCGTGCGCCAGGTTATCCAGGACCAGCTGCATCTGGACATTCCGATTGCCGGACTGGCCAAAGACGACAAGCACCGCACGAACGAGCTGCTCTACGGTTTTCCGGCGGCCACCATCAGCATGAAGGTAGACAGTCCCCTGTTCCGTCTGCTCACACAGATTCAGGACGAAGTGCACCGCTTTGCCATCACCTTCCACCGCGACAAGCGCAGCAAGCATCAGATTGCCTCGGAACTGGATTCCATTAAAGGCATCGGCGAAGCCACCAAAAGCACGTTGCTGAAACATTTCCGCAGTGTGAAGCGCATCAAGGAAGCCGAAGAAAGCGAGCTCATCGCCCTCGTGGGTGCCGCCAAAACCCGCATCCTGCGCGAAGCGTTCGGCCTAACCGGAGCAAACAGTCAGCCGACTCCGTCCGGAGAATAACACATTTAAAGGAATCATGTCTTCGGAAAAATACTGTCTGCACGGCCCTCTACCCATCGAAGTAATATACGAAAGGCAGAGACCAAAAAGCAAAACAGCCTTTCCGCTTCAACAAATACACAAGGCGCAACCAGGCTCCTATCCCTGCGGAGAAGAGTATAAAACGAAGCAAATCTTTAAAGGAATATAAAAGGAGAAGCAGCGCCGTACAAAAGCAAAGAGGCCGCTTGCATATCTCCCATTTTTTCACGAATATTGTAATTATAAGTTTTTCAAAACCCCATGAGAGTAGTTATACAAAGAGTAAAACATGCGTCGGTCACCATCGACGGCAACTGCAAATCATCCATCCAGAAAGGCTATCTCATCCTGCTGGGCATTGAGAATGCCGACACGCAGGAAGACATCAGCTGGCTCTGCAAGAAGATCATCGGACTGCGCGTTTTTGACGACGAAAACGGCGTGATGAACAAAAACATTCTGGATGCTCAGGGTGACATCATCGTGGTGAGTCAGTTCACCCTGATGGCCTCCTACAAGAAAGGAAACCGCCCTTCGTACATCCGTGCCGCAGGTCACGAAACCGCCATTCCGCTCTACGAACAGTTCTGTGCGGCTTTGAGCGCAGAATTGGGCAAACCGGTACAGACAGGTGAATTCGGAGCCGATATGAAGGTGGAACTGCTGAACGACGGTCCGGTGACCATCTGCATGGACACTAAAAACAAAGAATAATTCCTATGACCATTCAAGAAGCACAACAAGCCGTAGACCGCTGGATCAAGGAATACGGCGTACGGTATTTCAGTGAGCTGACCAACATGGCCTGCCTCACCGAAGAAGTGGGCGAACTGGCCCGCGTCATGGCCCGAAAATACGGCGACCAGTCCTTTAAAGCCGGAGAGAAAGAGAATCTCGATGAAGAAATGGCCGATGTGCTCTGGGTACTGATCTGCCTGGCCAACCAGACCGGAGTGAACCTGGAGGAAGCCTTGAAAAAGAGCATCGAGAAGAAAACCAGCCGTGACAAAGAACGACATAAAAACAATTCCAAACTATATTAGTTATGAAACCATACGAAGATTTTGAGCAGGATCAGGAAAGCAAATATCTGCAAGCCCTGGATCAGTACAACACCTCTATCAAGGATGAGGATGTGAAAAAGGCAGTAGAGAAACTGATTGCCGAACGAGTGCCGGAAAACGACACCAAGGAAGTAAAGAAGTTCCTCCTGGGCAGCGTGGAGCTCACCACCCTGAAGACCACAGACAGCGACGAAAGCGTCCTGAAGTTTACCGAAAAGGTGAATGAGTTTGAAGAGAAATATCCCGATCTGCCACACGTAGCCACCATCTGTGTGTACCCGTGCTTTGCCTCAATCGTGAGCAAATCGCTCGAAGTGGAAGGCGTAGAAGTGGCCTGCGTTTCGGGCAGCTTCCCTTCTTCACAGGCGCTCTTGGAGATCAAAATCGCCGAAACAGCACTGGCTCTGAAAGACGGAGCTACAGAGATTGACATGGTGATGTCGGTAGGCAAATTCCTGAGCGGAGATTACGAAACCGTATGCGACGAAATCAGCGAAATGAAGGCTACCTGCGGCGATCACAAACTGAAGGTGATTCTCGAAACCGGTTGCCTGAAAACCGCGGAGAACATCAAAAAGGCCTCTATCCTATCCATGTATGCGGGCGCCGACTACATCAAGACCTCTACCGGTAAGGAATCGCCGGCAGCAACTCCGGAAGCTGCTTATGTGATGTGCCAGGCCATCAAGGAATATTACGAGAAAACCGGCATTCAGATCGGATTCAAGCCCGCCGGAGGCATGAACACTGTGCACGATGCTCTGGTATATTACACCATCGTAAAAGAGGTTCTCGGCGAAAAATGGCTCACCAACCAGTGGCTCCGTCTGGGCACCAGTCGTCTGGCCAACCAGTTGCTGAGCGATATTCTGGACGAAGAAGTGAAGTTCTTCTAACCGCAATCAGAAGCGCCTGAAGGAAGAGAAAAATCGCCATGAGCGACCGTCTGCCGGAGCACCTCGCAAAACCAGATGCAGCTGCACCGGAAGGCTGGAAAAAATCATCAGGATGATTTTCTGAAATCATCGAAATCATTTTTCAATTTCATCAGGATGATTTTTCTCAAAAAGAGTAAGGGCTGCACCGTAATGCACGGTGCAGCCCTTACTCTTTTATATCGGGTTTTACGAAACGCGCTTCAAAACAAAATCCAGATACAGGCGCAAAGCTTCATTAACGGCCTCGTCCCCTCCTTCACCCACCAGCTCAAAGGCGGTCTGACGAATCTCATCCATCTTGCGGCGAGCGTAATCAATGCCGCCCGATGCTTTGGTAAACTCCACCAAAGCCGCAATTTCCTCGTCATTCGCGATTCGGGAACGTACCTTATAGGCCAGCTGCTTCCACTCATCAGCTCCGGACTGCAATACGGCATAAATCACCGGCAAGGTGAGTTTTCCCTCTTTCATATCATTTCCGGTCGGTTTTCCTACTTCCTGATCCGTATAATAATCAAAGATGTCATCACGGATCTGGAAACACAAACCGATATATTCTCCAAACTGACGGGCCTGCTCTATCTGCTCCTCAGAACCGCCGGCCAGCATGGCACCAATCTGCGCACTGACCGCAAACAGCGATGCTGTTTTTTTACGGATTACTTCGAAATACTGCTCTTCGGAGATCTCTTCAGACTGGATATTGGCCAGCTGCTGCAATTCGCCGTCAGACAGTGCCTGTCCTAACCAAGAAATCAGCTCCACTACCCGGATATTTCCGGTCAGCGCGGCATGTTTCAAGGCCGTAGAGAGCATATAGTCGCCCACAAGCACAGCCGCCTTGTTGTCCAATAAGGCATTGACAGACTTCTGTCCGCGCCGCTCAGCACTCTCGTCCACAACATCGTCGTGCACCAGACTGGCCGTATGGAGCATCTCCAGGCTCACTGCTGCATGCAAAGCCTGATCCGTTACCGCACCGCACTTTTTGGCGGCCAGAAACAACAATATGGGACGCATCATCTTCCCCTTGCGCCCCAGAACGTGGCGCAGAGCTGTCTCCAAAAGAGGATTCCGGTGCTGCAAAGTAAAATCAAACAGATTCTTGAATGACTCAAGTTCTGCTTCAATCGGTTTTCTGATCTGTGATAAAACGTCCATATAATCGGCTAATTTATAACCACAAAATTACATAAAAATCAAAAGCAACTCATATTTTTTATGTAATTTTACGGAGAAATATATCAATAATATGGAGAAATTATTCTTATTGGATGCCTATGCTTTAATTTACAGAGCATATTACGCTTTTATAAAAAATCCCCGTATCAATTCCAAAGGTCTCAACACATCGGCCATTCTGGGCTTTGTCAACACGCTGGAGGAAGTGCTCACCAAAGAGCAGCCTTCGCACATCGGCATTGCCTTCGACCCTGCCGGACCTACTTTCCGACACGAAGCCTATGAGCAATATAAGGCGCAGCGCGAAGAAACTCCCGAAGGAATACGCGCTGCTGTACCGTATATAAAGGACATCATCCGCGCATATCGAATCCCTATTCTTGAGGTGCCGGGCTATGAGGCCGACGATGTTATCGGTACACTGGCACGCCAGGCTGACGCCCGCGGAGTGGATACTTTCATGATGACTCCGGACAAGGACTACGGACAGCTAGTGACTGAACACGTAAAAATGTACCGCCCGAAATACGGCGACAAGGAGTTCGAAGTGCTGGGCGTGGAAGAGGTGAAAGAGAAATACGGGCTCTCCTCGCCTACTCAGGTCATCGACATGCTGGGACTGATGGGCGACTCGGCCGACAACATTCCGGGCTGTCCGGGTGTGGGTGAGAAAACTGCCACCAAACTGATCCAGCAGTTCGGCAGCATCGAAAACCTGCTCGCCGGAACCGATCAGCTGAAAGGAGCCCTGAAGACCAAAATCGAAAACAACCGCGAACAAATTGAGTTCTCAAAATTCCTGGCCACCATCAAAACGGATGTGCCCATCGAACTCGACATGGAGCAGTTGAAGAAAGAAGAGCCCGACGAGGAAAAACTACGCAGCCTGTTCGAAGAACTGGAATTCCGCACGCTGCTCGACCGAAAATTCAAAAAGGAGAATCCGCAGCCGGCACAGGACCTTTTTCAAGGCACTCTCTTTGCAGATTTTACGGCCAATTCCCCGGAAGAATCAAAAAATTCAAGTCTCACGAAGTATAATAAGGGTGATTTTGATTATCAACTCATTGATACAGAAGAGAAAAGAAAGGAAATCATTGATTTATTCTTTACAAACGATTTTCTCAGTCTAGATACGGAAACCACCGGAACAGACCCAATTTCGGCAAAACTCGTGGGTTTGAGCTTCAGCATCCGCGAAAATCAGGCATTTTATGTGCCGATACCACAAAATGATGAAGAAGCTAAAAAAATAGTTAATGAATTTAAACCAATTTATGAAAATGAAAAGATTCTAAAAATTGGTCAAAATATCAAATACGACCTGCTGGTGCTGCAAAACTATGGTGTGGAACTGAAAGGAAAGATTTTCGACACCATGATTGCCCACTATCTGCTCCAACCGGAACTGCATCATGGCATGGACTATCTGGCAGAAGTTTATCTGAACTACCAGACCATCCACATAGAGGAATTGATCGGCAGCAAGGGAAAGAACCAGAAGAATATGGCCGACCTCCCTCCTACTGCCGTGTATGAATATGCGTGCGAGGATGCCGATGTGACGCTCAAGCTGAAAAATGTGCTGGAACCGCTGCTGAAGGAAAACGACTGCGACCGCCTGTTCTGGGAAATCGAAATGCCGCTGATGCCGGTCCTGGCCTATATGGAACGTAACGGTGTATGTATCGACCGGGAGGGCTTGAAGGAAACATCTCGTCTCTATACCGAAGAGATGAACCGCATAGAAAAGGAAATCCACGAACTGGCCGGAACAGACTTTAATATCGCTTCGCCGAAACAGGTAGGCGAAGTGCTGTTCGACCGTTTGAAGATTGTAGACAAACCCAAGAAAACCAAGACAGGACAGTATGTCACCTCAGAAGAGGTTTTGGAGAGTCTGCGCGCCAAACATCCGGTTGTGGAGAAGATCCTGGAACACCGCGGCCTGAAGAAACTGCTGGGTACTTATATTGATGCCCTGCCCAAACTGGTAAATCCGGTCACCGGCCACATACACACTTCATTCAATCAGACCATCACCACCACAGGACGTCTGAGCAGCAGCAATCCGAACTTGCAGAACATTCCCGTACGCAACGAGTATGGCAAGGAAATCCGCAAGGCGTTCATCCCCGAAGAAGGCTGCCTGTTCTTCTCGGCCGATTACTCACAGATCGAGCTGCGCATCATGGCGCATCTGAGCGGCGACGAACACATGATCGAGGCTTTCCGCAACGGACAGGACATTCATGCGGCCACCGCTGCCAAGATTTTCAAGAAGAGTCTGGAGGAAGTGACCAAAGAGGAAAGAAGCAAGGCAAAAACGGCCAATTTCGGCATCATATACGGCATCACGGCCTTCGGTCTGGCCGAACGTATGGGAGTGAGCCGTACGGAAGCCAAGGAGCTGATAGAAGGCTATTTCCAGACCTATCCCAAGGTGAAGGAATACATGAACCGAAGCATTGAGATGGCACGCGAAAAAGGATATACAGAGACCGTATACCACCGCAAATGCCATCTGCGCGACATCAACAGCCACAACGCTGTGGTGCGCGGCTATGCCGAACGCAACGCCATCAACTCTCCGATTCAGGGAAGCGCGGCCGATATCATCAAGATTGCCATGATCCGCATCTACCACCGCTTCCGCGAAGAGCAGTTGCGCTCTAAGATGATCCTGCAGGTGCACGACGAATTGAACTTCAGTGTATACCCCGAAGAAAAGGAAAAAGTACAACAGATTGTCATCGAGGAAATGGAGAACGCCTACTCCATGCTGGTACCTCTCGAAGCCGACTACGGATGGGGAAAAAACTGGCTCGAAGCCCATTGACAAAATGCTTCTCCGGCAGAAATACGGAGAAGCATTTTCTGTATACGGGATTTATTCTTAATTTTGCAAACTGTTTAGTAACAAAAGCATATCATTAAAAACAAAATAACATTATGGCATTAAAAGCAGGTATCGTAGGCCTCCCGAATGTGGGCAAGTCTACCCTATTCAATTGCTTGTCCAGTGCAAAGGCACAAGCAGCAAACTTCCCGTTCTGTACCATCGACGCCCAGCTGGGACAGATCTCCGTTCCCGATGAACGACTCACCAAGCTGGCCGAACTGATCAATCCGGACCGTATCGTACCGGCCACTTGTGAGATTGTGGACATCGCCGGATTGGTAAAGGGTGCCAGCAAGGGCGAAGGACTGGGTAACCAGTTCTTGGGTAACATCCGCGAAACGGATGCCATCATCCACGTGTTGAGATGTTTTGACAACGATAATATCGTGCATGTAGACGGTTCTGTAGACCCGGTGCGCGACAAGGAAATTATCGACACCGAGCTCCAGCTCAAGGACCTGGAAACCGTAGAGAACCGCATCAAGCGTGTAGAAAAGATTGCCAAAGTGGGTGGCGACAAGCAGGCAAAGATTGAATACGAAGTGTTGCTGAAGTATCAGGAAGCCCTGCTGAAAGGAAAATCAGCCCGTACCGTATCTTTCGACACCGATGAGGAAGTGGCAGCAGCCAAGAATCTGTTCCTGCTGACAACCAAACCGGTACTTTACGTGTGCAACGTAGACGACAAGTCTGCTGCCAATGGCAATAAATATGTAGAGGCAGTACGCGAGGCCATCAAGGACGAAAATGCGGAATTGCTGACCATCTCCGCACAGACTGAAGCGGACATCTCTGAGCTGGAAAGCTATGAAGAGAAACAGATGTTCCTGGAAGATATCGGTCTGAAAGAGTCCGGTTGCGACCGTCTGATCAAGGCAATCTATCATCTGCTCAACCTGCAGACTTACATCACTGCCGGAAAGATGGAGGTACGCGCCTGGACATTCCGTCGCGGATGGAAGGCTCCTCAGTGCGCCGGTGTCATCCACACAGACTTTGAAAAAGGCTTTATCCGCGCCGAAGTCATCAAGTATGAGGACTACATTAAGTATGGTTCAGAAACAGCCGTACGCGAGGCCGGAAAGATGAGCGTAGAGGGTAAAGACTACGTAGTGCAGGACGGCGACATCATGCACTTCCGCTTTAACGTATAATCCGCACAGCAATGACTGCCCTCCAGTATATTCTGTGGAATCCTCCGGTGGAGGCATTCCACATCGGCGGACTCAGTATCCGCTGGTATTCCATCTGCTGGTGTCTGGGCCTTCTGGCCTGCTATGTGATTGTGCAGAAGCTCTACAAGAAGCAGAACCTTAAGGAAGAGCTGTTTGAGCCTCTCTTCTTTTACTGTTTCTTCGGTATCCTGATCGGTGCCCGCCTGGGCCACTGTCTGTTCTACGAACCGGGATATTTCCTGAGCCATCCTCTGGAAATGATTTTGCCCATGCGCCACACCATGAACGGATGGGTGTTTACCGGCTACGAAGGACTGGCCAGCCACGGAGGAACCCTCGGTCTGATGATTGCCCTGTGGCTTTATGTGCGCAAAACCAAAATCAACCTGATGCGTATTTTGGACAACATTGCCATAGCCACACCGATCTGTGCCTTCTTCATCCGTATGGGAAATCTGATGAATTCCGAAATTATCGGAGATCCTACTACAGTACCCTGGGCTTTCATCTTTGAACGTGTGGATATGCAACCGCGCCATCCGGGACAGTTGTATGAAGCACTCTGCTATCTGGCCTTTTTCTTCATCGGTCTGTACCTGTATAAGAAACGTCCGGAACAGGTAGGTAGCGGTTTCTTCTTCGGATTCTGCCTGACAACCATCTTTACCGCACGCTTCCTTTTAGAGTTTACCAAGGAAGTTCAAGAGGCTTTCGAAGCCAATATGTTGCTGAATATGGGTCAGTTGCTCAGTATCCCATTCATTATCTTAGGGGTATATTGCATGGTGGGCGGTAAGCTTTGCCGCAAACTCGGCGAACCGCAGTTCAGAAAATAACACTAAAAACTATACTAATATAGCCATATCCGGCATTTACGCTTTGGATATGGCTATTTTTTTATCAAAAGTTCTCTCCCTATCCTGCCGTTATTTCTTGCAGACAGGCGGCAAAAGCCAAAGCAGAATTCTTGCGATAAATGCCCTGAGGCCAGAACAAACAAGCCTTGGAAGTCGTCTGATCGGCACATAAAATCGGAATACAAACCAGATTCGGTTCTCCATGAACCGCAGCTTCACTCGTCATCGTAGCCCATTTTCCTCCGGCAAGCATATGTAAAATGGTGTGCACATCATTGATTTCAATGCCGACCTGCAACTCCAACCCGTTACGATGGCATATAGCATCCACTTTCTTGCGTGTGGCAAAACCTCGCTCGGGTAAAATAAAAGCAAGCTGCTGCAGTTTTTTGAGCGTTATGGAAGAAAGTCCGGCAAAAGGGTGCGTACGATGCACAACCACAAAAAGATGCGAAGTAAACAAGGCAAGACGCTCCATCTCCTTCCACTCCTCTTCCGCATCAAAAGACAATACAAAATCCAAAGCATTACTTTTTAAACTCTCCATCATTTGCGATGAAGTGCCGATAGTAACCATTATTTTTACTTTAGGATGGCTTTCTGAAAAACGATTGATGGCCGCAATAAGCAGAGGAACCAGGCTATGTGTAGCACCAATATGCAGAGTACCCGTCTCCACGCCTTTCAGGTCACGGATAATCTGCCGGCCGTCTTCGGCATCCTGTATGGATTTGCAGGCAAAAGGCAAAAAAGCCTTTCCGGCTTCCGTAGGTACAATTCTTTTGCCGATACGGTCAAAGAGCAACACATCCAGTTCATCCTCTAACTGCTTGATTTGCTGCGAAAGTGTGCTCTGAGAGATATGAAGCACCCGGGCCGCCTCGGAGAAATTCTGCAACTCACAGGCCTCTTTAAAATATTTCAACTGTCTTAATTCCATCCCAACTTATCGTTTTCATCTATATGGCTTATCGAAAAATAGCGGTCTGCAAATATAATATATTTTTTGTACTCATTATACATTTGTGAAATTATCAATTAAAAGGATGAAAGCAACCGTTGTCTATTATAGTCATAAAGGAAAAACTGCCGGTTATGCCCGCGAAATCGCCATGTATCTATGGTCTAAGGGATGGAATGTAAGCCTAAGTTCCTTATCCGACTTCAAGCCGGAACGCATTCGGGACACAGACTTGCTGATTACAGGATGCTGGACTTGTGGTTGGTTTGTCGTGGGACAACATCCGCACCGCACATGGGTGGATCTGAGCCGACCGATTGCCGGCATCATACCCGCAGAGCAGACTCTGTTTTTCACCACCTACAAGATTCACACGGGAAGCATGTTCCGAAAGATGAAAAAGGTGATGCAGATTCCCCGCAAAAGCCATTCTCCGGAACTGAAATCAAAAACCGGACGACTGACTGAAAAGGACAAACAGATTCTGGATCAGTTCATTAGAAACAAGAGATTTAACTTTTAAAATAGAGTAATATGGAGAATAAAAAACTAACAAGCGCTTCTGGAGCACCAATTGCCGACAATCAGAATGTTGCCACTGCCGGACGTCGTGGTCCGATGCTTCTTCAGGATGTATGGTTCCTCGAAAAATTAGCTCACTTTGACCGTGAAGTCATTCCGGAAAGACGTATGCACGCCAAAGGTTCGGGCGCGTTCGGAACCTTTACCGTAACACACGACATTACACGTTACACCAAAGCAGCCATTTTCTCGGAAATCGGAAAGAAAACCGAACTCTTTGTCCGCTTCTCTACCGTGGCCGGAGAACGTGGTGCAGCCGACGCGGAAAGAGACATCCGCGGCTTTGCCATCAAATTCTACACCGAGGAAGGAAACTGGGATCTGGTGGGCAACAATACCCCGGTATTCTTCCTGCGCGACCCGCTGAAATTCCCGGATCTGAATCATGCGGTGAAGCGAGATCCACGTACCAATATGCGCAGCGCCCGCAATAACTGGGATTTTTGGACCTTGTTGCCTGAAGCACTTCATCAGGTAACCATCACCATGAGCGACCGCGGTATCCCTTATTCTTACCGTCACATGCATGGCTATGGCAGTCATACCTTCTCATTTATCAACGCCGAAGGCGTACGCCATTGGGTGAAATTCCATCTGTTGACACAACAGGGCATCAAGAATCTCACAGACCAGGAAGCTGAAGCTCTGATCGGCAAGGATCGTGAAAGCCATCAGCGCGACTTGTTTGAAAGCATCGAAAAGGGAGATTTCCCAAAATGGAAGATGTATGTGCAGATTATGACCGAGGAACAGGCCAAACAGATGCCTTACAACCCGTTTGATCTGACCAAGGTATGGTCACAAAAAGAGTTCCCGTTGATAGAAGTTGGTATTCTGGAACTGAACCGTAACCCGGAGAATTATTTTGCAGATGTAGAGCAGGCGGCTTTCAATCCTGCTAATGTGGTACCGGGAATCGGCTTTTCACCCGACCGAATGCTGCAAGGCCGACTGTTCTCTTACGGAGATGCCCAACGTTATCGTTTGGGAGTGAACCACTATCAGATTCCGGTGAACCGCAGCCGTTGCCCCTTCCTGAATATGTATCACCGCGACGGACAGATGCGTGTGGACGGTAATCATGGTGGCACTTTAGGGTATGAACCGAACAGTTACGGAGAATGGAAAGACCAGAATGAGTATAAGGAACCGCCATTGGAACTGGATGGCAGCGCTTATCAGTGGGACTACCGTGAAGATGACTGCGACCACTATTCACAGCCCAGAGCCCTGTTCCGCCTGATGACTCCGGAACAACAGCAGGTGTTGTTTGAGAACACCGCCCGCGCCATGGGAGATATTCCGGAAGAAATCAAACTCCGCCATATCAGAAACTGCATGAAAGCCGATGAAAATTATGGTATGGGAGTAGCACGAGCCTTGGGATTGGAACATTTAGTGAACGATATCTTATCCGAATCGGACACTTCAACCAAACAGTAACAACTATTCTATTCTTTTAAATAATCATGAAAAAACATATCCTCAGTCTGTCTGACAGGATATGTTTTTTTGTATATTTACAAGTGTATAAATTTTCATTAAGAACAAACCTCTATATTTATTAATCCGCTTTTACCGTGCGCTTTCGCACGATTTTTGTGCGTTTTCGCACAAAAAAAAGAAAGAAGAAAAACAACAAAAGCCTAAAAATAAAGTATTTATAGTTTGGCATATTTTTTGTACCTATAACGATAGAATTATATTTATTTTTATAAAAGGAACCATGAAAAAGATATTAATTATTTTTTCCCTTATACTTGTAAACAATACCATATGGGGACAAAAAAACGATTTGATACATTGGACACAAACCGTACAAAACACCGGAAAGGCTTTCCCTCAGGAAAAAGTATACCTGCATCTGGACAACAACTGCTATTTTCTGGGAGATACCATCTGGTACAAGGCATATGTGGTCAGAACGGACCGAAAAGTGCCTACAGACCTGAGCCGCATTCTGTATGTGGAACTCATGACACCCGACGGATATCTTGTGGAAAGACAGCAGATACCTCTCGAAAACGATACAACAGGATTCGGAAACTTTGCACTTCAGGACTCGCTCTACGGAGGATATTATGAGGTCAGGGCATACACCAGATGGATGCTGAACTGGGGAAGATACCAGACGGAGTTAGATTGGGGGCTCAAAAACATGTATGCCAACGCCTTCTATAACAAGGGAATGATGAAGGACTTCTTCACCGAGTACGAAAAGATTTACAGCAGGGTCGTGCCCGTTTATGACAAACCTCAGGAGGCAGGAGTGTATGAAAAGAACATGACCATGCGACCCATGAGAAGATATTATAAAAAGAGCGGGGAAAAGAATGTCCCCATACTCTCCCTATTTCCCGAAGGAGGTAACCTCATACAGGGCGTACCCTGCACCCTTGCCTTTGATCTGGCAGACAATCAGGGAAAACATCTGAACCTGGAAGTCGTATTCAGAGAAAGCAAAACCGGAAAGGAGATATTACGTACCCAACCGCAATACGCCGGAAGGGGAAGCATCCTGTTGCCACCCTTAAAGAAAGAAACAGAATATGAGGCGGTTGTACGAAGCGGAGAGGAAGAATACACCTTTCCGCTGCCGGAGATTCAGGAAAGGGGATGCGCCCTTTCTCTGGAGAGCGCACCGGACAGTATCCGTATCCGTACAAACACGGCCGGACTGCCCGAAAACTATCCCTTGGGGATACATATCATGCACGACGGGATCATGGAATACAGCAAGAAAATAACCGTCAGAAAAGGCATATCCAAATATATCAGTCTTCCCACAGAATCACTACCTACCGGCGTAAACCAGATTATTCTGTTTGATGCCAAAGGGGAAGTCTTTGCCGACAGACTCTTCTTCGTTTGGCCGGAAGGAAAGGACCTGAATCCGGACAGACAGAATCTGGTACTGGAGGGTATCAAGGAAGAATACGAACGGATCCAGCAGGAGATTGAGAGTCTGGATACCGCTATCGAAGCTGCTAGGGAACAACTGACGGATACCGGTCTGATGCGCGGTAAGTTAGAGGGTGAGATCAATGTCTTAAAGGAGCAGATCAATTCCGCCCACGGTAGTGAGAACCATCTGAACAACCGTAAGGCAGCCCTGGAAGAGGAGATTGCCGGCAAAGAGCAGGAAAAGCAGGATATCTTAACCGATAAAAAGGATACGGATACTCAGGTACAGGAGATCGCAGAGGCGGCAGCCATGGCAAAGGCCGACCTGGAAGCTATCCAGAACAAGATCACCGAACTCAATAATAATATTGAGGCCGGGAAAAATACCATCATCGGCGAGCTGAACCAGCGGGCTACCATCAAGTCCAAGATGGGACGTTTCGATACTATGATGGAGCAGATCAATATCCGCAAGGCAGAGTTGAATTCCAGACTGCTTCGTGCCAAATCCGATGAGGCTGCCAGAGAAGAGACAATCAAGAAGCTGGAAGAGACCTTCGAGACTGTGACCGAAGAACTGCGGCAGATGACCGAACAGGAAGCAGCATCCGAACTGGAGCTGGGCAATATCCGTGAGAATCTCACAGGCTTAGATGCGAAGCTGCGGGAGACACAGAACCGTTTCCATCAGGAGCAGTCCAAACTGGAAGCCCTGACCAATATCACCGAGCGGTATGACGGCTACGGTGGCAGCGTCAAGAAGGTCATGGAGCAGAAGGAAAAAGAAAAAGGTATCATCGGTGTTGTAGCGGATATTATTCAGGTAGAAGCCAAATATGAGACCGCTATCGAGACCGCTCTGGGTGGTAATATTCAGAATATCGTAACGGATAACGAAGAGACCGCCAAGCATATGATCGGATTCTTAAAGCAGAACCGCCTCGGAAGAGCCACATTCCTTCCCCTGACCAGTATTACCAAACCTCAGGAATTCAAAAATCCCGAGGCCCTGAAGGAAAAAGGTGTCATCGGTATGGCGGATGAACTGGTAAATACGGAAAAAGAATACCGCAATGTGGCCAAGGCCCTGCTGGGACGTATCGTGGTCGTAGAAAACGTGGACAATGCCGTGAAGATCGCTAGAAAATTCGATTACGGCATCCGTATGGTCACATTGGAAGGCGAACTCTTAGTTCCCGGCGGTGCCATCAGCGGTGGTGCATTTAAGAATAACAGTAATCTCCTGGGAAGACGGCGTGAGATGGATGAACTGGAGAAAAAGGTGAAAAAACTCTCCGATGACATCAAGACCTATAACCAGAAGATTGAAGGCGCCAAGAGCAAACGAAATAAGCTGCGTATGGATCTGGAAGCATTGAAGACCGAGATGCAGCGCAAGTCCATTGAGCAGAATACCGCAAGATTAAATATTTCCCAGGCCAGAGAACGTATGGAAGAAGAGGCAGAGAGTGCACAGTCCCTGAAGCTGGAGG
>ENA-UESD01001037-UESD01001037.1-human-gut-metagenome-genome-assembly--contig:-NODE-1037-length-23412-cov-4.951489_pt1 | contig 23412 bp, 17 predicted proteins | sample MGYA00242985_ERZ507986 | MGnify/ENA primary metagenome ERZ507986 (study PRJEB26167, sample SAMN06115408) | human gut metagenome | host: Homo sapiens | place: China:Guangxi | collected 2016-04-06... | reverse complement strand
TGCGTAAGATAGTGATATCCTTTATTACATGGAGGTGACAACCTATGATTATTAACGAAAGAATAAAGTCTATGAGAAACCTAAGAAACCTTACTTTACTTGAAGTAGCTGAAAAACTAGGTATTAAAGAAGCAACTATGCAACGATATGAAAGCGGAGAAATCAAAAACATTAAGCATGAAACTATTGTAAAACTTGCCGATATTTTTGAATGTTCTCCTATCTATCTGATGGGTTGGTGCGACAATCTTTCCGGCTTAGAAAGTACAAACTTAGCAAGTGCCACTCACCCCTCCACTTTATCTCAAGTAAAAGCAGAATATGGGAAAAATGCCGCTACAGCATTGAGCCTGTATGTCCAGCTTGATGAAATAGATCAGGGCAAAATCACAGAGCGCATGACCGTTCTTCTGGAAGATGAAAAATATTCATCTAAGCCAAAAAACGGCGCATCACCCGCATAAACAATGTTATTTTCATTGATTTCTGAAAGGAGGATTTTAATGTTTTCTTACGAGGGACTTAAAACCAGCACTTTTATTGCAAGTAATACTGCTGGTCCTGAACCTTTGTATATGACAGACACTTCGTCGCAAGTAGAATCTGCTACTCCAAACTATTGGTTTGGAATGTTGGATATAGTCCTTAGTACTATTCTAATTGTCGCTTTATATTGCGGCGTTCCTTTCTTAGTCGCTAAATTATCTAAGAGACAATGGTCTATAAAAAGAAGGCGCATCTTTATTGTTTGCAATGCTATCATTTCATATTTGATAATTGCAGGCATAAAAATCATTCTGGATTCAGAAAATGCCACTCCACCTAATATTGCAGCAACTGTATTTTGGTCTTTTGTGGCATCTACTATTTTTCAACATTATCATCCGGAATCTAAAAAAGCATCAGTCGAATTAAAGAAAACTCCCGATCCTTATGCAGAACAGGTTAAGGAATTAAAAGCATCGCAGACAGCACGAACCAAAAACCAGAATAACGCCAATGATACAGTCATGGAGCAACAGATTTCCCTTGATAAAATTTGTCCTTCCGCTTCTCCTGCACCAGCAACGCCAACCACGGATAAACCAAAGAAATGCTTTGTCATTCCTTTGATTCTATGTGCCGCCTTACTTGCGTGTAGCTTGATAGGAAATATATATCAATATTCTCAAAATACCACTCTTAAAAAGGAATATGCAGAACTAGAGGAATATACCTCAAACATCAAAGAACTTTCTGATAAATATTTCTCTATTATTGATGAATATGAATTCTACCATACTAAGGCTGTAATCGTCACTGAATCAGGAAGTCGTTATCATACATACGATTGTTATCATTGGAACTATCCCACCCGGATTTAAAATAAAGAGCCTGCAGCTTGCGAGGGCGATACTCCCAGCAAGGACTGCAACCCACCTCAATAAATAAAATCACTCTTTCTCGCTATCAACCAGAAAGAGGCTATAATAAATACCACCCCAAGGAGGTTCCCATGGAAAAACTATACTCTCTCATCGCCGCCCTGGGCGAGAAATACAACGCAGAAAAAATCCTTCTCTTTGGCTCCCGCGCCAGAGGAGACAATCACGAGCGCAGCGACATTGACCTTGCTATCTACGGCATGCCGGAGGCAAATCAGGCGCGCTTCTGGTGTGATATTGACGACCTGCCAACCCTGCTGAAGTGCGACCTTGTCCATGTGACAGCCTATACCGATGCAGAGCTGATAAAGAATATTGAAAAGGATGGTGTTGTGCTTTATGAAAAAGATTGAAAATTATCTGAAAGCTGTACAGCGCTTGGATGAAGCAAATATAGAATACCGCAAGCATCCCGATAACGATGTCATTCGTGACGGTCTGATTCAGCGGTTCGAGTTTACATTTGAGCTGGCATGGAAAGCCTCCAAGGAATACCTCATGGACCAAGGCTTTTCCAATGACCTGCATTTTCCCAAACAGGTGCTGCGTGCCGCCTATGAAAACCACATGATTGATGATGAGGCAGTCTGGCTGAAAATGCTCAGCTCCAGAAACAGCAGCTCGCATATCTATGATGACCGCGTTGCCGCTGCCATCGCAAAGGATATTGCTACATCCTTCCTGCCGGTGCTGAAAAAATTATCTGATTACTATAAAGAAATTTAAATAAAAAATCCCCTCTCCCTGTTGGCGCAGAGAAAGAGGATTCATAAAGCGGTCGCATGATACAACCACTCCTCGCAAAAGTATTGTATCATAAGACCGCTTTCTTTGCTATACATTTTTATAGACAGAAGGAGGTCTTTTTTATGATTGCAATCTATGCGCGGCAATCCGTCGAGAAAAAGGACAGCATCAGCATTGAATCCCAAATTGAATATGCTAAGCGTGAGGTTTTCACAGAGGATTTCAAAATTTATCAGGACAGCGGCTATTCCGGCAAGAACACAAACCGGCCTGCCTTCCACGAAATGATGGCGGATGTGCAGAGCGGCAGAATTGAGAAGGTGGTAGTCTACCGCTTAGACCGTATCAGCCGTTCCATTCTGGATTTTGCGGATTTCATCAATATTCTGGAATCGAACCGCATTTCCTTCGTTTCCGCTACGGAAAAATTCGATACCTCTACTCCCATGGGACGTGCCATGCTGTATATCATCGTGGTATTCGCCCAGCTGGAACGGGAAACCATTGCGGAGCGTGTACGGGATAACTACTATGCCCGTGTGAAAAAGGGTGCCTGGGGCGGCGGGCCTGCTGCCTTCGGGTTCGATCTTGTGAAAACAACGATTGACGGGAAGAAGGCAACCATCTGTCAGCCAAATGAGCAAATTTCCGTTGTGCAGCGTATCTTCGAGCTGTATGCCCTGCCCTATTCCAGCCTTGCGGATGTGCAGCGGCAACTCATACAGGATGGCTCCGTTTCCTCCGGCGGCGTGAATTTCGATAATGCCAAGCTGTCCTCTATCCTGAAAAACCCGGCTTATGTCCGTGCGGATACCGCCGTTTATAATTTCTACAAAGCCAAGGGGGCAATTCTGGCAAATCCACCCGAGGATTTCGACGGCGTGCATGGCTGTATTCTGGTCGGCAAACGGGATGCCAACGAGCGAAAATATAAGGATGTTTCCAATCATCTGCTTGCCATGGGGCACCATGAGGGCATTGTGGATAGCACAGCCTTCCTCTTTTGTCAGCAAAAGCTGTCTCGCAATAGGCAAATCAAAAATACATATAAGGGCAAACACTCGTGGCTGACAGGCTTGGTAAAATGCGCTCACTGCGGCTATGCCTTTTCCATCCGCTTCAGCAAAACAAAGGATGGACAGGTGCCGTATTTCTGCTGTTCGGGGAAATATCTGCATAAGGCCTGTACCGCAAAGCAAACCCATCGAGTACGGGAGATTGAGGCAGAGGTGCAGGCAAGCTTGATTCAACATGCCGCCTCCTATAACCTCATTCATCGGCAAAATACGGATGCCGCTGCAAAGGAATTGCAAAGCAGGATTTCCGAAATTGATGCCAAAATCGAAAATCTGATTCTCTCTCTGGAAAGCGTCAGCCATGTTTCCGCGCAGTATATCAACCAAAGGATTGAAGCCCTGCATCACGAAAAGCAGCTGCTCCTGCACCGCTACAACGAAACTATTTCCGAATATAATATCAATGAGGTTACACCCTTTTCCGCTACCGATTGGGAACAGATGGATATTGAACAGAAACGGCAGCTTGCCCGCTCTCTCATTCGCACTGTTTATCTCTCCGAGGATGGGCTTTCCGTTAGCTTTAATATAAAAAAAGGTGGTCACAAACCTTGATTTTTCAAGGATTCTGACCGCCTTTCTTTTTGTTGTGGGTGTATCCACATCCCACTGAATGGTATAATACCCATTCTGCTCTGCTGTTTCAATCACATGGTTATCATATTCCCCAAAGGGCGGGCGAAACAGTTCCATCTCCACTCCCGTAAGCTTCTTCACGTTTTCATGACACTTCTGCAATTCCTGCGCGATTTCCTCGGAGGAAATCCGGCTCATGTGAGGATGGGTTGCGGAATGGTTACCCAAATCATGCCCTTCTGCCGCAATTTTTTTGACCTCCTCCGGATATTTTTCCACCCAATAGCCGCAAAGGAAAAAGGTTGCCTTTACGTCATTTTCCTTCAAAATCCGCAGCAGCTCATCTGTATCATCGGCACCCCAAGCCGCATCAAAGCTGACGGAAACCTGTGGCTTATCGGTCTGCACGCAATAAATCGGCAGCCTTCTTTCCCCCTCTGCAACGGCAAAAACCTTCTCCGCCGCCCTTGGCACGCCCATATACGCCGCCGCAAGCAGCAAAAGCCCCAGCACGCCGCATGCCGCCCGTTTTTTTGTGATATGTATCCGTTTCCAAGCCTTCATACGAATTTCCCTCCGTGTTGTTTTTTCTAACAATATATTTCCGAAGGAAAAAAATCAGAATCGCCATTTTTCGCCGCCCATCTCACTCTTGTCAATTTCCATGAAAAATGCTAAAATTTTTGCAGGCGTATTGACCACCAACGAAAAAAATCGACAAATACAGATAAGAAAAGGAATTTTAGACATGAAGTATATTATTTTTGATTTAGACGGCACTCTTATTGATTCCATGCCCACATGGCACGGCACCGGCGCAGCTTTTCTGGAAAAACACGGCTTTGCAGCGCCGGAGGATATCCATGATGTTGTAAAAACACTGACGCTTTATCAGACGGCGGAATATTTCAGGCATGATTTAGGCGTTCCGTTTGACGCACAGCAGATTGTAGATGAAATTACATCCTATGTAACAGATGCATATAAATACACCATTCCCCTGCGTCCCTCCGCGAAGGAATATCTGGAGGCAATGGCAAAAAAAGGCGTGAAGATGTGCATCCTCACGGCATCCGAAGCATGGTATATCCAGCCTGCGTTAGACCGTCTGGATATCCGCAAATATTTCGACTGCATCCTGACCTGCACAGAGCTGGGGGTATACAAGGATGACGGCAAGGCATTTCTGACCGCCATGGAAAAAATGGGTGGCACATTGGAGGAAACTGCTGTATTCGAGGATGCACTCTATGCAGTAAGAGGTGCAAAGGCAGTAGGCTTCCGGGTATATGCCATTCTGGACAAGGACTTTCGCGGACAGGCGGATGTGGATAAAATCACCGCACTGGCAGACTGCTCCTTCCGCGATTACAAGGAATTGCTGTAACAAAAATCACTCTAACAAAAAAGGACGTTTCTCTTTCTTTGCGAAACGCCCTTTTTCATTTTCTATTTTCTATTCTGCTTCCTCTTTCCGATAATACACCGCGGCATTTTCGGGGCTGACCATGCAGATATAGCAATCGGTCGCAAATTCAAAGCCGGCAAAACCGCCGATTCTGGGCAAAATCTCGATATGCCAATGAAAATCCGTATCCCTCGGACCATCCATCACGCAAATGTTATAGCCGATATCCTCACGAATCCCCGTCACCCTTCCGAGCATCCTCCGCAGAAGTGCCGCAAGCTCCTGCCGTTCTTCCGCGCTCATCTCACCGAAATCACGCTGATGTGCCTTCGGAGCAAGCCAGAGCTCATAAGCAAAGCGTCCGGCGTAGGGCGTAAGCGCAAGGAAATGCTCTGTTTCCGCCACAATACGCCTGTTCGTTTCCTTTTCGTAGGCAAGCATTTTGCAGAACAGGCAGTCCTCTCTGTGCATAGCCTCCGCCATGGTTGCCGCACGCTTCGGCACAACAGGCAGCCCCACCACCTGCCAATGCGAATGGTGCATGCTCATCCCTGCGGAGGGCCCGCAGTTTTTGAAAATCTGCACATACTGCGTATCTGCACGATTGCGGAAAAAATGCAGCCTATCCTGTAATACCTGCAAAATGCTTGCGATATGCGCCGCATCGAAGGTATCAATCGTAGCATCATGGTCAGGCGTATCCACCAGAATCTCGTGCCTTCCCCTTCCTGCGGTCTGGGTATAAAACGGCTCCTCTGCCGCATCCGTGCAATCCTCTCGGACAGTCGGAAATTTATTCGGAAACACGCGCATCTGCCATGCCCCGTTGGGGCCATCCTGATAAATGGCATCCGGTGTCCATGCCTCATGTCCGCCGCAGAAGGGGCATTTCTCGCTGTTTGCATGTTTTCTTTCTGTATTATGGACAAATTCATAGGGGCGATTTCTTCTGTTCTCCGCATAAAGTGACATCTCGCCCGTAAAAGGATTTGTTCTGATTTCAGACATCCTTATTCCCCCTTCTGATACGTCCACGCTTCAATCCCACGGAACACATTGCTTTCCACAGGATGCACTTCTCCTCCGATATTTTTAGATGCAAAAACCGCCTGATTGCGGTAGGCAATGCTGATATAAGGCAGCTCCTCGGCAAGCTTTTTCTGCAGGCTGCTATAAGCCAGAAGCGTCTGCCCTTCGCCGACTGCCGTCCTTGCCGCCGTCAGCAGGGTATCCATATCCGCGTCGCTGTAGCCGATATAATTCAAACTGCCGCCCGTGCCGAAAAACGGCGTTAAATCCGTCACCTCTGAGCATTTCCAGCCGCCCACCACAAGGTCAAACTGTCCGCTCTCCAATCTCTGCTGATAGGTTTCAAAGTCCACCTTGTCCAGTGTCACCTCAAAGCCGATTGCCGTCAGCTCCTCCTTCAGCTTCGAGGCAATCTGTACCCGCCCCGTGTTTTCCTGATTTACCAGAATGGTCGCGCGCAGGCTCTGCCTTATGCCGCTGATTTCCTTTTCCAGCTTGCCGTCCTTATCCGCATCCGTCCAGCCGCTGTTTTTCAGGAAGGTTGTCGCCATTGTGGGGTTATATTCGTACGTCGCCACGTTTTCCTCGTAAAGCCAGCTTTTCGGGTTGATGGGCGTATTCGTCATGGCGGCATAATTCAGATACACGCTTTCCTTAAGGTTATCCCGCGGCACCGCATACGCAACCGCCTGTCTGACAGATTTATCCTTCCAAAGCTCCTTGCGGAAGTTGAAGCCGATAAAATCATACTGATTTGAGGTAAACTGGTGCATCCCCGAAACGCTTTCGTCCGCGTATTTGCCTGCATCCATGGCGTTTGTCACAAGCACATCCGTCATGCCCTGCTCAAACGCGTTGATATCCGTTTCCTCTCCGGCGGTCATCTTCACGCGAATTTCGGAAATCTGCGGCGTGCTCCCATAATAGGACGCACTTGCCTTCAGCTTCATTTCCGATGCCTGCTGATAGGATTCCATTTCATACGGGCCATCCCCGACAGGCTTCGTGCCCGTATCGCCCTGTCCGCTGTAATAGCCGGCAGGAATAACCGGAAATCGCAGCGCATCAATATTTGAGCTGAAGCTGTCGCGGAAGGTAATCACAACGGAATTCGTTCCCGCTTTGCTGCAGCCGCTCACATAATTCATCACCTGCTTATACACCGCATCCTCCGGAGCATTTCGCAGGGTATTGACGGAATAGACCACATCATCCGCCGTCAGTGCTGTTCCATCCTGCCATCTGATATTGCTGTTTAGATTCATGGAAAGGCTTCTGCCATCCGCCGAAAATTCCCAGTCCTGCGCCACGGCAGGGCATGCCTTGCCGCTTTCGTCAAAATCAACCAGCGGCAGAAACAGCAGCTTGAGGATACGATCAACCGTTTCTTCTCTGTTCAGCAACGGATTCAGCGTTTCCGGAATCCGCATGGAAAGCGTCAGCATTGCCTCTTTGGATGCAACGCCCATCTCCTCTGTTGCTGTCGTTTTCTTCTTCGTTTGCTCCTCCTTCTTGCCACAGCCGCCAAGCCCAAGGCAGAAAATCAGCAAAAGGAGAAAAATCCTTTTTTTCATCATTCTTCATTTCCTTCCAAATCCGCAGTTCTGTCTGCATACACACCAAGCGGAGTTTCCTCCAGATACGCTTGCAGGCGCAGCCGCAGCCGATATGCCTGCTCCGCCAGCTTCACTCGTTTCACATAGCTTTTCGTTTCCTCGTATGGAATTTCATCCAGCGTAATGCCGTCCCAGCTCATTTCCTCATCCGCAAGCCACCGCGCCACGCTGCCATGCCCTGCGTTATAGCCTGCCAGAACGGTTTCCGAAACGCCGCCGAATTTTTCTGTCAGCCAGCTTAAATACCAGCAACCGATATGGATATTCGTATCCGGATCGGTCAGGTCAATGGTTGCGGGATCAAGTCCCATCTGTGCCGCCGCCCATTTTCCCGTTTCCTCCGTCACCTGCATCAGCCCAACGGCATCCGCAGAAGATATGACATCCGGCTCAAAATGGCTTTCGCAGAAAATCACACCATACACAAAGGCCTCCTCCAAGCCATATTCCGCCGCATACTGCTCCACAATATCCCGATACTGCAAAGGCAGCACACGCGGCAAAACCACACTATAGCCAAACGCCGCCAGCAGCACCAGAACCACCGCCAGCGTAAACAATTTCCTGATACATCGAATCATTGTTCCTTGCTTCCTTTTATATTGTTTTTAAAATTTCATCCAACTGCCCCTGTAAATAGGCAAGCTCTTTGCTGTTGTCAATCACAACCGATGCCGACTCCTTATATTCCTCCCAGCTTTTCTGGTTGGCAATGCGCGCCTTGGCAAGGTCATAGCTGACACCATCGCGTGCCATCACGCGTTTTGCGCGCACCTCCGGATCGGCATAGACCACCCAGACCGTATCACAGCGGCTTTCCAGCCCTGCCTCAAGCAGGAGCGGCGCATCCAGAATCACTGCCCTGGCGGTGTTTTCCTTCTCTGCCTTGGCAATCTGTCTGTCCACCTCCGCACAGATATATTTATGGGTGCATTGGTTCAAAAATGCCAGCTTTTCGGCATCATGGAAGACAATTTCCCCCAGCCTTCTGCGGATGATATTTCCTTTTGCATCCAAAATTCCCGTTCCGTAATACTTCACAATTTCCTGATATGCAGGCTCGCCTTTTAAAATGATTTCATGCGCAATTTTATCCGCATCAATCACCACTGCACCTGCCGCCGCAAGGCTTTTGCTGACAACGCTTTTACCGCTGCCCGTGCCGCCTGTCAAACCGATTACCTTCATTTCGTTTCCCCTCTTTTTTATTTCGCCTCGAACCACGATGCGCCCTCATGCACATCCACATCCAAGGGAACCAGTAAATCCGCCGCATGCTCCATGTTTTCCTTCAGGATTTTTGCGACAGCCTCCTTTTCTTCTTTATATGCTTCAATCAGCAGCTCATCGTGTACCTGCAAAATCAGACGAGAACGATAGCCGCCCTCCTGCAAGGCACGATGCACCTTTATCATGGCAAGCTTAATAATATCCGCAGCAGTGCCCTGAATAGGCATATTCATTGCCGCGCGTTCACCTGCCGCCCTTTGCATGAAATTGCTGCTTTGCAGCTCAGGCATATTTCTGCGGCGGTTCCAGAGCGTAGAGACATAGCCGTTTTTCGTCCCGTTTTTAATCGTATCCTCCATAAAGGTCTTGATTTTGGGATATCTCGCGAAGTAAGCGTTGATGTACTCCTCCGCCTCCTTGCGGCTGATGCCTAAATCCTGCCCCAAGCTAAACGCGCCCTTGCCGTAGATAATGCCGAAATTAACCGCCTTGGCATTGCTCCTCTGTAATGGTGTCACCTCGTCAAATGGCACATGGAACACCTGCGAAGCCGTCATGCGGTGAATATCCTGATTGCTTTTGAACGCTGCAATCAGGCTTTCATCCCCGGAGATATGCGCCAGTACGCGCAGCTCAATCTGCGAATAATCGGCATCCAGAAAGCAGAATTCCGCACTTTCGGGAATGAAGATTTTCCGAAGCTCTCTGCCCAGCTCCAAGCGGACAGGAATATTCTGCAAATTCGGCTCTGTTGAGGAAATCCGTCCCGTTGCCGTAATGGTCTGGTTGAAGGTGGAATAAATCTTCTCCGTTTCGGCATCCATCACCGCCAGAAGTCCGTCCGCATAGGTGCTTTTCAGCTTCGCCAGCTGTCTGTAGTGCAGAATCCGCTCCACAATGGGATGCGCCGTCCGCAGCTTTTCCAGCACATCCGCCGCGGTGGAATAGCCCGTTTTGGTCTTTTTGCCGCCCTTCAGCCCCAGCTTTTCAAATAAAATCACGCCTAACTGCTTCGGGGAATTGATGTTGAATTTTTCCCCTGCCAATGCGTAAATTTCTTCTTCCATGCCGTCCAGACTTTCGCCCAGACGCTTCTGATACGCCAAAAGCGCCGCCTTATCCACCTTGATGCCGTATTTTTCCATATCCGCCAGAACGTAAATCAGCGGCATTTCCATATCATAAAACAGGCTTTTCTGCTCATTTTCCGCAAGCCGCTCCTCCATCACTTTTCTCGCGCGGAAGAAAATCTCCGCCTGCCTTGCGCCATAGGCGGTGCGCTCTGCTTCGGGCAACGCCGCAAAGGCCTTTTTCGTTCTGCCCTTCCCGAAAACCTCCTCCTGCGAAGGATAGGTTTCATTCAGAAAGGCTGCCGCAATATCGTCATATTCGTAGGAGCTGCCCGTCGCATTGAGGATATACGCCCCGATAGCGGTATCAAATTCCGCCGTAAAGCCGTCATAGCCATAGCTGCGCAGGAAACGGATATCCTTCTTCACATCATGCCCGATTTTACGGTATGCGCTGTCCGCAAAAAACGGCTGAAATATCTCCAGAAGCTCCTGCATCAAAAATGCCATGGATGCTTCCATCCAGACACCGCCAAGCTGCTCCTGATAGAGCGCAAGCCCCTGTCCTTCCTCGTTTTCGTAAACAAAGGCATACCCGACCTCGCCCTTTTTGAGCGCGGCAAGCACCTCCTTCGCACCTTCCCTATCCGCAACAAAGCGATAGGTCTGCTCTGCCTGCTTTGGCGCGGAAGCACTCCCCTCAAAGCGGCTGAACATGCTCTTAAATTCCAGACGTTTTACCAATTCGTATGCCGTCTGGTTAAACATATCGCCGATTTTCAGGGTCTCCTTATCCCATTCTAAAGGCATATCCCGCACAATCGTCGCCAGAAATTTACTCAATCTTGCCTGCTCCTGATACGCCGCAAGGTTTTCGGATGCCTTTTTCGGCTTGATTTCCGCCGCATGGGCAATCGCCGTTTCAATATCGTGATACTGCGTGATAATCTTCGCCGCGGTTTTTTCGCCAATGCCGGGCACGCCGGGGATATTATCGGACGCATCCCCCATCAGTGCCTTCATATCAATAAATTCGGCAGGTGTCACGCCATATTTCGCCTGCACATCCGCCGCGTAATAATCCTCTGTTTCCGTGCGTCCGCCCTTCGTTTTGGGAATCCGCACCTTGAGGGTTTCCCCTGCCAGCTGCAAAAGGTCTCTGTCCCCCGAAACCACAACAGGCACAATGCCGTTTTTCTCCGCCAGAGCGGAAAGCGTCCCCAGAATATCGTCCGCCTCAAAGCCCTCCTGCTCGAAAATAGGGATGTGCATGGCCTGCAGTACCTCCTTCAAAAGGGGCATTTGTTCGCGCAGTTCCTCCGGCATACCCTTTCTGGTTCCCTTGTAGCCGTCAAAGGTTCTGTGGCGGAAGGTGGGCGCATGCAAATCAAACGCCACCGCCAGATAATCGGGCTGCTCCTCATCCAGAAGCTTAAATAAAATATTCAGAAATCCATATACCCCGTTGGTATAGCGACCTTCTCCGTTGGTCAGCAGCGGAACGCCGTAAAATGCACGGTTCACAATACTGTTGCCGTCAATCAGCATGATTTTTTCAGCCATGAAAATAGCCTCCTGTCATCACAAAATTTATATACAAGGCGATATAAGCCTAATTTTCCATATTAAAAATAATTATACTACAAAATCGTGAAAAAATATATCTGACACGAAAAAAAATACAGCACACCTTTTTCCGAGATATGGCATATCATAAATCAGAATCAGTCTCTTAGGAGGAACGGCTATGAAAAAGAAACTTTGCTTGGCTTTATCGGGGGCGCTCTGCCTGTCCGCAGGAGTTGGCTGCGGCACAGAAACGGCAGAGGAAACGCTGACTCCCGTCCGTCTGAATGAGGTCGTCCATTCTGTTTTTTATGCGCCGCAGTATGTCGCACAGGAATTGGACTTTTTCGAGGAGGAGGGCTTAGATGTGAGCGTTGCGGTCGGCAATGGCGCGGATAAATCCATGACCGCCCTGCTTTCCGATTCCGCGGATATTGCCCTGCTTGGCACAGAGGCAGGTCTGTATGTCTATGCCGAAGGGAAGGCAGATTACCCCAAAACCTTCGCCCAGCTGACCCAGCGCGCAGGGAATTTTCTTGTTTCCAGAGAGGAGGAGCCCGATTTCCAATGGTCTGATTTGGAAAGAAAATCCGTCATCGGCGGCAGATTGGGCGGCATGCCGGAAATGGTTCTGGAATATGTCATCAAGGAAAACGGCATGACTATCGGTAAGGATATGGAAATCATCAACAACATTGATTTCACATCCACCGCAGGCGCATTTCTGGGAGAGGTCGGCGATTATACCGTAGAATTTGAGCCTGCCGCAACCACGCTTGAGCAGAGCGGCAAGGGGCATATTGTGGCATCTCTGGGTGAAGCAAGCGGCTATGTGCCTTACACCGTTTATATGGCACAGGATGCTTTCCTGCAGGCACATCCCGAAGTCGTCGAAGCCTTCACCCGTGCCATTTATAAAGGGCAGCAGTGGGTAGAAAGCCATTCTGCCGCAGAAATTGCAAAGGTAATTCAGCCGCAGTTTGCCGAAACCGACCTCGATACCCTCACCACCATCGTGGAGCGCTATCAGAAACAGGATACCTGGAAAACCGACCCGACCGTTTCCCCCGAAGGCTTTGTCCTCATCCAGAAAATCATGATGGAAGGAAAGGAGCTTTCGCAGGAAATCCCTTATGATTCCATTGTTGTGACGGAGTTTGCCGAAAAAGTCATGACAGACAAATAAAAATATCCCCCTACAAAAAAACTCCTACTGCAAGCTGTTTACACTGTCTGCAATAGGAGTTTTTCTGATGCAAGTTTATCTATATCATCCGATTTTTTCGGTCGTTGATAGGAAGAATCTATGTGAATGTATGTGAATCGGCATTTCAACCGCATTTTTTCTTAATTTTTATCTGTATGCACTGCTTTAGCTGTTTTTATCCGTAACGGTAAGCTGCAGCTTGATTTTATCCTTGTTATCTCTCACAACCGTCAGGTCAACCTTTTTGCCGATATCCGAGCTGTCCATTGCGTTCAGCAGGCTGTCCATATCCTTAATGGTCTTGCCATTGAACTGTGTGATAATGTCGCCGGATTGCAGCCCTGCCGCTGCCGCAGGGCTGTTGTTCTTTACCTCAAGCACCAGTGCGCCGACCTCAAGGTTATACAGAGATGCGTTTGTGCCGGTAATGCCGATATAGGGCTGCGGCTGTGTGCCTGTTTCCAGCAGGCTTTCTACGGTTGGCTTAATCTGATTGCTGGGGATGGCATAGCCCATGCCCTCTGCCATAGAGGAATTATATTTTGCCGTATTGATCCCGATGACCTCGCCCTTGCTGTTTACCAGTGCGCCGCCGCTGTTGCCGCTGTTGATTGCCGCGCTGGTCTGCAAAACAGTCAGGGAATTGCCGTCTACGTTAATGGTCTGCTCCTTCATGCTGACAATGCCGTCCGTTGCGGAAAGCCCCATGCCCATGGCGTTGCCGATGGCAATGACACATTCGCCGACCTCAAGGTCATCCGAATCGCCGAAGGTTGCGGTTGTTACCTTTTCCACGCCTGCCTTTTTCAAATCAGACCAAGAAACAGAAAGCACCGCCAGGTCAGATTCGCTCTTTGTACCGACTACCTTCGCCGGTACGCTCTTATCGCCGTCCAGTGTCACATAAATGGAATTTGCACCCTCGATGACATGGTTATTTGTCGCAATGGCAATCTTATCATCATCCGAATAGAAGATCACGCCGCTGCCTGCGCCCTCTGCTTCGTATGGTACAGTGAAATGCCCCATATACTGTGTCACGCCTGTTGTGGTAGTGGAAACGCTGACAACAGAGGGCTTTACCTTCTTCACGATATCCACAGTGGAAAGCCCGTTCGTCAGATAGGATACACTTTCCGTATTGCTTGTGGATGCGGTCTTTGCACCGGTTTCCTTTCCGAAATGGCTCTGTGCCGCGCTGTAGCTGACCCCAATCGCAGAGCCGCCTGCGATGCTGCAAACCAGACAGGCTGCAATGAATTTCTTCCAGCCGTTTCCGCTCTGCTTTCTTTTCGGCTTTTTCACCTTTTCCTCATAATGATATTCTCTGACGCAGGGACCTGTATATTCCTGCTCTGCTTCTGCGGTTTCTTCCGCAAAGGCTTCTGCTTTCTCTGCGCCTTCCTCAGCAGTGGCTTCCGAAACGCTTTCCTGTTCAGAAAAGCCCTCCTCCTCGGAAAATTGCTCACCGGAAATTTCCTCTGTATATTCCTCGCCGGAAATCACCTCTGCCTCCATCTCTATGGATTCTCCGTCTACATGGGGTTCGTCTTCCATGCCGTCTGCGGAATAGTCAATGGATTCCTGCTCTGTTTCTTCATATTCATCTTTCTTTTTCGGATTGTACTCATCATATTCGTACATGCTCTATCCCTCCATATCTTTTATGGCTTTGTTTTATCTTATGCCGTTATTATACTGTTTGAATTTGAACGAAGTATGAACGTCAGGTGAATAATCCATGTTTTTCCTTAAAGAACGATTAAGATAAAATGAGAGCATAAAAAAAAGAACCTTGAAGCAATCAAGGCTCTAAAAAGTGCGGCTGGTGGGACTCGAACCCACACGCTGTCACCAGCGTCAGATTTTGAGTCTGATGCGTCTGCCAGTTCCGCCACAGCCGCAGAAATAAACTGCTTAAATATAATAGCATACCTTTTCCGAGATTGCAAGGGAAATTTTTCTTAATTTAAAAATTTGCTTTCCCCGAAAAAAGTATTTATAATAGCTTTTGAAATCAAAACGAAAGAAGGGAGCAACCCATGCAGAAAAAAGACATTTTGGAATTAAAGCGCCGCTTCAAAAAAGATGCCTGCACCTTTACGAAATTGCGCGGCTGTTATGTGGACAACCAAAAAAATATTCTCTTACATATCGACGAAACCTTTCTCAATCTGGAGGAGGATGAATTTTATAAATATCTGGAAATTGCAAAAAAGGCTCTTTCCGGCACAATCGGCAACAACCTTTTAGAGCTTTCCTTCCGCAGGGATGAAGCAGGAGAAGAAGCGCAGAAGTTCTTCCTTGCCCTGCGCGACAGTGCTTTGAAGCAGGATGGGCTGTTGGATTTGCTTTATGAGCGCATCATTCGCGAATATGATTTTGCAGGGAATTATCTGATTCTCCTGTTCCATGATGCTTATGATGTTATCACGAAAACAACCGACAACAATAAGCTGGACGAATCCGAAGAGGTTTATGAATATGTCCTCTGCGCCATCTGCCCTGTCGAGCTGACAAAGGCAGGCTTAGGCTATCATAAGGATAAAAACATCATCGCGCCTCGTATTCGTGATTGGGTGGTTTCCGTCCCCGAAACAGGGTTTCTCTTTCCTGCCTTTTCCGACCGCAGCAGTGATGTAAATGCCATGGGCTATTATGTGAAGGATGCCAAAAAGGCGCAGCCTGCGTTCATGCAGGAGGTTTTGGGCTGTGAAGCAAAGCGCACCGCCGCCGAGGAAAAAAAGACCTTCCATGGCATTTTAAAGGATGTTATTTCCGAGGAGGTGGAGGATGCGAAAACCGTCATTCTGGATATTCAGCAGGATTTGAATGATATGGTGGAGGAACACAAAAATGTGTTTGAAAACGAGCCTGTTCTCCTAACACCGCCTGCCATTCGGGAGGCTATGGCAGAAAAAGGTCTTTCCGAGGAAGTCATTTCCAAGGTGGAGGAAATTTGTGAGGAAGCCTTCGGCGATACCCCTCCCCTTGCGGAAAATCTGATTGACAGCAAGGCATTGCAAACGCACGCTGCCGCGAAAAAAGCGAATGTGCTGGCATTAGAGGTAGAAAGCCTGAAGCAAAAATTGGAGGAAAAGGAAGCCCTCCCTGAAAAAGAGGTCATTTTGCAGGTTTCTGCGGAAAAGCTGCCTGCCATCCAGACGGAATTTATCAATGGTAAAAAGTGCATTGTCATCCCCTTAGAAGAAGATGAACATGCCACCATCAACGGCAAGCATTGGGACAATGCGCCCTTTTAAAGGCTATGTATGGGATAAGGTAAATTTGCCTTATCCCCTTTTTTATGCCTTTGCCGTATAGGGTGCCAGCTCCAATCGAATGAAAAAGCCCCTGTCATGCTGACAAACAGGACATTCCTGCGGTGCCTCCTTCCCTTCAAAAATAAAGCCGCAATTTAAGCACATCCATTTACATTCCACAGAATTGATGAATAATTTATTTTCCTCCAATAAATCTGCAAGCTGTCCGAAACGGTCTCCATGTGTTTTTTCAATGCCTGCAATCTGATGAAAGGATGCTGCCACCTGCGGAAAGCCCTCCTCCAGCGCCTTATCCCCAAACGCCTGATACACCGGGTCAAATTCTTCATATTCGTTATGCTCTGCCGCACGCAAAAGCTCCGAAACGGATTCATAAATATCCACGGGATAGCCGCCGTCAATGTGAACCGTTTCCCCCGAAAGCTCCTTCAAATGCTGATAAAAAACCGCCGCATGCGCCTCCTCCTGCTTGGCAGTAAACCTGAATACAAATTCCACCACCTGCATTTTCTGTTCTTTCGCCTGCGCCGCAGCAAAGATATAACGGTTTCTCGCCTGACTTTCCCCTGCAAAGGCACGCATAAGGTTTTTCTTTGTTTCGCTCTGTTTAAAATCCATAGCTTTCCCTCTCCTTCTTTTTCTTTAGTATGGACGAAGATGAAGCAGCTATACCCTTCTTTTTTCACATTAAAAAAAGTCCCCATAAAAGGTGCGCCCGAATAAGAAGTCTTACATTCTGAAATGCTGAAAGCTACAGCTATTGCATTTTCTTCATGCTTTCTTATCGGAACACCCCTAATAGGGACTTTTCAAAATTTTTCCGTTAAACAATGATATAGATTACCGCAATCGTCAGACCCAGACCAATCAGCAGAATACTCTGCGCGAAGCCTTCGCGGTATACCTGATGGTCATTTTCATAATCCGTATAAGCAGAGAAATATTTATCCTCCGGCGGAACAATGCGTCCATTATCATTATTGAAGATAAAGATACGCAGCAATGCAATGATATCATCCATCAGATTTCCTGCGATACGGGCGAAGAAGCCACCCACATAAGGCAGAACGGTCAGCAGAATCGGGCGATATACCTTATCCTCCAGATTGCACCATTCCGGCCAGCGATCCACATAAACCAGATTGCCGTTTGCATCCTTCTGCATCAGCACCTTGCGGATGAACAGGAAATACACCACAATGCCCACACAGATGGAAATCACCGCACCCTTGAGGTTTACCCATGCGAAATAATGCACGGCATGCGCAGGGGTATGTGCATTCATGAAATGTGCGCCCATTGCCGCCAGAGCATCCTGTGTCTGGTGAGGGAAGATACCCAGAATCGGCAGGCAAATTGCAATCGCGCCCAGAATGACCGCCATCGGCTTGCTGATGTAAGGTGCGTTTTTGACAGGCTTCGGTGCGCCGTAGGGGTTATCCTCAAGGAAGATACATACGAAAATCTTCGTCATATAGGCCAGTGTCAGCCCACCGGAGAACAGGAACAAAATTTCCGCACCCTTCATAAACGCGATGGACTGCCCTGCTTCCTTCAGCACCTCGATATATTCCACCATGCTCTCGTGAATCAGCGTTTTGGAGATATAACCGTTCCATAGAGGGATACCGCCGATACCCAGAATCGGCATCAGGAAAATCAGCTTCAGCAACGGCTTATCCTTACCGTAGCCACGAATCTTATTCAGATTTAATTCTCTCAGGTTCATGAAAATCACACCTGCACCAAGGAACAGCAGCAGCTTGAACAGAGAGTGATTCAGAAAGTGCAGCAGTGTGCCGCTTGCCGCCAAGGCGTTATGCTCGCCCAGAAGCCCCTGCATCCCGATGGCAATGATGATAAAGCCAATCTGGGACATGGAGGAGCAAGCCAATGTGCGTTTCAGATTGACGGAGAATACCGCCAGAACCGCGCCAAGCACCATTGTGATAATGCCCAGAATCAGAATAAACTGCCCCCAAGCCGCATCATGCAGGAAAAGCTTGCAGCTGACGATAATCGTACCAAATACGCCTGTTTTTGTCAGCAGACAGCTGAGCAGCGCACTGGAGGGTGCCGGTGCAACGGTATACGCATTCGGCAGCCAGATATGCAGCGGAAACAGTCCTGCCTTCGCCGCAAAGCCAAACAGAATCAATACGCCGATGGCATAGAACTCCGCAGGGTTTTCCCTGCTCTGCATAAACGCGGTCAGCTCTGTCATGTTCAGCGTGCCTGCCTTCTGATACATCATAAACAGACCCATCAGTGTAACCAGACCGCCAATCACCGCTACCGCAAGGTAGGTTTTTGCGGAGCGAACCGTGAAGTCCTCCTCATCATGCATAACCAGCACAAAAGAGGTAAAGGACATAATTTCAAAGAAAATAAATGTCGTAAACAAATCGGCGGAAAGGAAAATTCCCATCGTTGCGCCCAATGTCAGGAACACAAAGAAATAATACCGATTTCTGTTCCGTTCAGCCGCCATGTATTCCTTAGAAAAGATGGTTGTAATCAGCCAGATTGCGCCCGTCAGCACGGCAAGAATCACGCCGAAGCCATCCGCCACAAAGCTCAGCCCCAAGCCGCAGAAGCCGCGCAGGCTATAAACTGTTTCCTTCCCAATCAGCATTAGGCTCGCAATGAAAATCACCGCAGATAAAATCCAGCACCAGATATCCCTTGCGCCCTTATTGCTGCGCCCGATGATGTAGCTGATTACCGCACCCAGAAAAGGAAAGAACACCAGAAACGGTAAAATTATGCTTGTTGTCATAGTTTCCATGCTTTCTCCCCTCCTTTACAGTATGCCCATAATCGCATCATTCATAATGCCCAGCAGTGTCGCAGGCATCAGACCCATCAGAATCGAAACAGCTGCCAGAACAATCAAAGGCACTGTCATATATTTATTCGGATCGGATACATGATCGTAATAGCCTGCAGGGTATTCCTTCTCCCGCGGGAAATATGCCCGAATGATGATGGAGAAGATATACAATGCCGTCAGCAGTGCAGACAAAATCAGCGCAACCACGCCGATATAGGTAACCGGGTTGCCGCTTGCGGTTGCCGCAGTTGCCAATGCCCATTTGCTGTGGAAGCCTGCAAAGGGCGGCACGCCAACCAGACCAATCCCCGTAATTGCCATTGTTGCAAAGGTAATCGGCATCAGCTTGCCGAAGCCCTCCACCTCGTAGAGATATTCTCTGTGGGTTTTATATAAAATCGCACCGGCAGTAAAGAACAGTGTAATTTTGATTACCGCATGATAAATCATGTGTAGCATCCCTGCCGCAAGCCCTATCGGTGTCATAATGGCAACGCCAAAAATGATATAGGACAGATTGGAGATGGTAGAATATGCAAATCTTCTTTTGATATGCGGTGTCCGCAGTGCAACGGTCGAGCCGAACACAATCGTAATCGAAGCTGCAATCAGCATCACATACTGCGCCCATGTGCCAATCAGAAATTCCGTACCGAAGGCGTAATACGTCAGACGGATGATGGCAAACACACCGGATTTTACGACTGCCACGGCATGCAGCAGAGCCGTAACGGGTGTGGGAGCAACGGATGCCTTCGGCAGCCAGCGATAAAACGGGAATACCGCCGCTTTTACACCAAAGCCGAAGAACGCCAGCACAAACACCAACCGCAGCATCTGTTCATTGCCTGCAATCAAATCGGGATTCAGCACACCACCGTAAACAAAATCTGTCGTTGTGCCGTAGAACAGCACAAACACGAACCCGATAAACGCCAGAGAAGCACCAAACATCATATAAAGGACGTAGGTTTTCCCGGCGTGGCGCGCCTTATTATCGAACTGGTGCATAACGATAGGCAACGTCACCAATGTCAGAAATTCGTAGAACAGATACATCGTTAAGAAGTTATCCGCAAAGGCAATCCCGATAACTACGCCGAATGTCATGGTAAAGAAGGAGAAGAAACGGTCTTCATGTCCTTCATGTGTCATGTATTCAAAGGCATAAATCGTTGTGGGAATCCAAAGCAGAGATACCATCGTACCGAAAATCTTGGATAAGCCATCCACATGCAGTGCCAGAGACAATCTGTTGCTGAAGCGGAAAATCGTAATCGCGCCGCTGTCCGCAAAGAAGATGGCATACAATGCAAAAATCGCATTCAGCACAATAATCGGCAGAACCACCCTCTGGCGCGCCTTTCTGTCACTAAATTTTACCGGCAGCAGGCAGGCACCTGCAATGATCGGAAAGATCACCGGTAACAATATCGCAAATGCGTTCATAATGTTTCCTCCCTTTCCCTTAGAAAATCATTCCGCTGATACTGCGGATTGCCTGCATCAAAGGCGCAGGCATCATGCCAAAGCCGACTACAGCAATACTCAGCAGCACCAGAGGTACCGTCATCAAATAATTCGGCTCCTTCTTCTGCAAGGATGCGTAATCAAAATCCTTGCCGGGGAAGAACCCATTCACTACAATACTCATCAAATAGCCAGCCGTCAGCAGTGCGCTGACCATCAGCACCGCTACGCCGACCAGACCAAGCATCCCCGCCTGTGGCAGCAAGCCGCCCTGTGCCAGATACCATTTGCTCACAAAGCCGCTTGTGGGCGGAATCCCGATCAGCGAAAGCGCCGCAAGCGCAAATGTCCACATCACAATCGGCATTTCCTTGCCAATGCCCTTCAGCTCGGAAACGTAGGTCTTATGCGTCTTATAGATAATCGCACCTGCACAAAGGAAGAGGATATTCTTTGCAACCGCATGGAATACCACCTGCAGCAGCGCGCCCATAAATCCGGCAGGGCACATCAGCATCAGCCCGAACACAACATACGATACGTTTGAAACCGTGGAATACGCCAGTCGCTTTTTCAGCAGCTTTTCCTTATATGCCAGCATGGAACCCATGAAAATCGTCACAATGGAAAGCACAAGCAAAGCCGTCTGCGCCCAAGTGCCGCGCAGAAAATCCACGCCAAACAGATAATATGTCACACGAATGATAGCAATGATACCGCCCTTCGTGATGATACCGGAAAGCACCGCGGATGCAGGAGAAGGTGCAACGGGGTGCGCCGTCGGCAGCCAAGCATGCAGGGGGAACATACCCGCCTTACAGCCAAAGCCAAGCGCCATCAGGAAGAACACAACCAGAAGCAGGTTTTCATGCCCTGCCACCATCGCCATATCCAGTGTGCCGCCGGGCATAAAGATGGTTGTTCTGCAATAGGTGTTCAGGAAGAAGAACCCCATCAGCCCTAAGCCTGCGCCGAAGAAGGAATACCCCAGATATTTCAAGCCCGCACGCGTTGCCTCAGGTGTACCCGTATGGATAACCAGTGGTGCTGTCAGAATTGTCATAAATTCATAGGACAGATACATCGTCATCATATTTTCGGAGAAGCAAAGACTCATCAATGCCGCCAGAGAAAACGTATAAAACATGAAGAACCGCGCCGGCTTATGCTCATGCTTCATATATTCCATGGAAAACACTGCCGCAATCAGCCAGATGGTACTGATGAGGCAGGCAAAGAATCTTGCCAATCCGTCCGTTTTGTAAACAAGTGCCAATCGGTCAGATATCCGCCAGAGCACGAAGGTTTGCATCTCTCCGCTGCAAAGATACCAGACCAGAGCCGCTTCCACAGCCATTGCAATAAATACCAAGATATTGCGCTGCTTTTCCTCCTTTTGGAAACCAATGATGAGACCAAAAATGAAGGGTAAAATCATCGGGAGCAGCAAAAGTACAGATCCGTTCATTTCTTTCACCTCATTCTCTCATCATAATGCAACCTGAATCAGCTCGATACCCATTTTCATGATTTCGATAATGGGACGATAGCCGATACCCAGCGCCAAATTGACTACAATAAACAGTACCATCGCCATTGCAAACAGCGGAGAGTTCTGCACTCTGACTGTTTTTTCCTTTGTCTCAGGGCGAGACCAGATTGCAATAACAGAGGGCAGGAAATACATCGCATTCAGAATCATGGAAATAGCCAGTGCCGCAAGAACCGGAACCAGACGTGTCCCCGTCATTTCCAATGCAGCCTCCGCAAAGTACAGCTTGGAGATGAAGCCTGCAAACAGCGGCACACCAATCATGGACATAGCCCCAACGATGAAGGCAATCCCTGCCAGAGGGTTGCGGTAAGCCGCCCCCTTGAGGTTTTCCAGCTGCTCCTTGCCGCCGGCCTCCTCAATAAAGGTACCACAGCAAAGGAAAAGCATAGATTTTGTAACAGCGTGTGCCAGAACATGGAAGCAGGCTGCAAGCATCCCCGCCTCTGAGCCTAAGCCAATCCCCATAAAGATGTAGCCAATCTGTGCCACAGAGGAGTATGCCAGCATACGCTTCAGCCGGCTTTCCCGTACGGCATAGAAGGAGCCCATAATCATGCCCAGAACGCCCAGAACGAACAGAACGTCCGCAATTCTCAATTTAACCAGTGTTTCAATGGTAAATACTTCAAATACCAGCTTGATTGCCAGAATGATATATGCCTTCAGCACCAGACCGGACAAAATCCCGTTCGAGGTTGTCATCGTAGAGCCGTAAGCCGTAGGCAGTGCAGAATGGAACGGGAACAGACCGCTCTTGATGCCCAGACCCATAAACATCAGGCTGACTACAATCATCAGCGGGAAATGATACTGCCCTGTTTCCATCAGCATGGCAATCGTTTCCTTCATCTGCGGGAATAAGAGCTGCCCTGTGATGCCATAAAGAATACAAACACCCAGCAGGAACAGACCGGAGCCCATACAGCCGAACACCAGATAATGCGTTGTGCCGACAATCGCCTGCTTTGTCCCTCTTGCCAGAATCAGCGTGCAGGAGGCAATCGTCAGAATCTCAATGAAAACGTAGCCTGTAAACATATCATTTGTATATGTCATTGCCAGCATTGCGCCATAGGTTGCATTCAGCATAATAAAGTAAAATTTTTGTTTTTCCGGAACAATTTCCTCAAAAATCTGCCTGCTGCCTGCCGTGATGGTTAAAAACATAACCACACTGACCATAACCGCCAGCAACGCCTCCAGAGGCCCGATGCGCAATTCATTGCCCCAAGGTGCAGGAAAATGCCCCATCATAAAGGTATATGCTTCCTGATTTTTCACCACGTTCGCCAGAAGCACAACAGAAAGTATGCCGACAAGC
>ENA-UESD01001028-UESD01001028.1-human-gut-metagenome-genome-assembly--contig:-NODE-1028-length-23580-cov-11.858784_pt1 | contig 23580 bp, 10 predicted proteins | sample MGYA00242985_ERZ507986 | MGnify/ENA primary metagenome ERZ507986 (study PRJEB26167, sample SAMN06115408) | human gut metagenome | host: Homo sapiens | place: China:Guangxi | collected 2016-04-06... | reverse complement strand
GTTTGCTTTTCGGTATGCTGAAGATACGCAATATCTGGATTCCCCGTTTCACGCCATACCCGAATAATAAAACCATCCAACTCACAAGATTCCATATAGATTGTTCCATTCGCCTGCAATGCATCTCCTGAACCTATAATATGTACACGGTATAAAGCAATCCTTTCTCCATTAATCAACAACCCTTCTGCCTGACCTTTTAAATCTGTAGCAATGGTCATATCCTCAATGACTATATCCTTGCAATTATCAAGCATGAAAGCCGCCCGACGGGAAGGAAATGTACCGGGCCACTCATTGGTTTTCACAGTCAGCGGATGAGGATTAAAGACTTCATTATTTGCATAATGTACTTTAGTATCGGCCATTCCTGCTCCTTTAATTTTAACATGCCATTTATTTCTTGTATAGACCAATTCTTCATAATCACCGGGATTAACTAAAATCACAGTCTGTTGTTCATTAAAATCAGGAATAAAATCCAAGGCTCCCTGAACTGTATTAAAGTCCCCTTTTCCTGCAACATCCACAATCAATGTATCTGAAAGTTCCAGCATGTCAGATTTAGTAGTGAAAATCCACTCATCTTCTTTAGTGACTCCTTGAAAACTGCCATCAGCTAAATTTAACACACCATTATCTATAGTCACATAGTAAGTATGCCCATATTCCAGCATATTATTGTGTAGATAAATAGTAGCTATAGAATCACGCACGATGACGGGATAAAAATGAAAGGCATCCGTAAATCCCCCTATAATAGTAAGCTGGTACACAGGAGGAGTAGGTTCCGCCGTTCCCGAAGGAGTACCCGGACGAGTATCTTTATTGGTAGGCATAACGGTACGAGTATAGTCATAAGGCACTTTTGTATAATCACATTCCGGACCATACGTACGGCTCTCCGTAGGACCAGGTGGGATACTCAAATCCAAACTGTCCACCACTTGGTCAGTAACTGCGTCATAAACCCGTATCATACCGGAATCTCCAAGGACAGGAGTTTCGGAAAAAGTAAGAACCAAATGAGTGTCCGGATTGACATATTCCGAACCGGAAGCAGGAAAAAGTGTTGCATTGACCTGCCCTGTCTGATTACACGCCATTATAAAAGGAACTGCGGCAATCATACCTAAAAACGATTTTAATGTAACCATAGATTCATCAGTATTAAATTCAAGTTTTAATCACTCTATTCCCATTCCACCTTCATATAGTGCAGCATCGTTGTACTTTCACCACAGCTGCCCGTATGCTGGATACCGGTGCCCCCAAAAGTATTCGAGGCTATATCCGCCTCCAAATCTACCGAAAGTTTCAAGTTCGGATCTGTTACAGGCGCCGGAAGCGGAGTTGTTGTTGAAGCGTGTGCCGTCAATTTTCCTCCTTTAGCAGTCAATGTCAGAGTACAATTTGTACGATAGCAGGTAGAAGACACCGGTTGACTGATGGCCTCAGCCACCCCGTTCTCATATTTCATCAAAATAAAATCAACCGCATTACTATACTTGGTCGTACGAATGATACGCAATGCATATCCCGTTAAAGTACAGGTATCAAACTTGATATACAAATCCAAATACTGTCCTGTTGCACTACCAAAACCTTGTCCTGCTGTTTTACTGGCATCCACATTCAAGGTTATTGCCATATCTCCATAGCTGCCATCCAATGGAGTATACAGCAAACGGGCTCCTTTCTGATCTTGCAACAAACCGGTTCCGTGAGAACCATTCATTCCCGGCCCATAAATCCAATAATCCTTATCCGGAACTACCTGCCAATCGTATGCTGCCGTATCCAAAGGCTTATATCCACCAATCGTCCAAAATCCCGGTAAAAGTTGTGGTTGATTCTTACATGGAAAGTTCTGAAAATCCGTTTCAAATATATGAGCAATATTCACTTGTCCTTTCTTTATCGGAGAGTTGGAAACAACAATCTGTTCTTTCCCCGGCACACAACGCAAGTGTTTGGGAGCAACCGCTGCCATCAGATAATAACCGACATCTTCTTTTACCAACGTATAGGAGTATTCCGGTTCATTCAAGCGAGATACAGAAACCGGAAGTCTATTGGCTCCATTTTTGTCTGTACATCTATACCAAGTTATCAATGATTCATCTTTACGCCCATTCAATTCTAAAGCATAACTGACAGTAGCTACTCCTTTAGTGATATTCATCTTTGGAGTTTTCGTAAACGAAGGAGCCGGCACATAATCGGGAGCAACCGTAAGCTCTGTCGCACATTCCAAACCATCTTCTGTATAGGCTATCACAGTGAAATGCTTTGTTTCATCCTCCACATTAGTTGCCTCGACAACACATTCATAACCCTCGGAAGTGGATAATTTCACCTCCTTTTCGTAACCTTGTTGTACTTTCCACTTCACGGGAACATTATTCAGTACATAGTTACAATGCCTTTTTACTGTTGCAGTCAATCTGACCGTCCGGCCACCTGTTTGGATGGAAGCCGTTAAGGGCTCTACAGAAAGACAAGAGGGCATCCGAGTATAATCCCTTCCATCTCGCTTACCTATAGCAATAACACGGTCTTTCACCCGAAGAGGATCCCAGTCATCCTCTCCTCTCAATAAATTGTAAGTATTATAAACTACCTCTTCATTCTCTTCCAGCCGGAAAGCTTTCAGTTGATTCAGCTGATCCATGCAAACCGTATTATAAGGCTTGTCAGCCCCAATTACATAAGGTTGCCCGTTCTGTTTCACATTGTATTGGTAACAACGCAACCAATCTGTGGGATCATGTGTCCAGCCCGCATAAACCGGCTTCTTCGAATGATAACGGCAATCGACAATACTTAATGGTCCGACCGACTTACAAAAATATTGCCGATCTTCCTCATGACATACATAAAAGTCACAGTTCAAAAATACAGCTCCGCCCATATCACTTCTCCAAAAAGGTTTCTGACCATAAAAATGAAGTGTACAATCCAGATAAACCCCTGTTCCGGTCAATGCGTCATCCGTACTTTCCATGTGGCATTTATTAAAAAGTATCCGCTTGGCGCCATTCAACGGATTCATGTTCAAGCGGCTGATGAAATGTACATTATCCGCCACAATCTTGTCGCCATGACAATAAGCGACATGTGCCTGAGTGATGGCAGACATTCGTTTTTTCCTGCTTAATTCTTTCTTCAGAGGATATTCCAAATCGACATTACAGAAATTTCCCATGGTCAAGTCCTTTACCAACAGACCGTCTCCCCAAAAATCAAACATGGTGAAATTACCGACAGCCCCCTGTGTCTGTCCACGGCTGGATGCCAGGACTGTATTTTCAGGATGGCTATTCAATCCGATAATATGGAGATAAGGGCATTTAACAACCAAGCCGAACGGTTCACGTCCGTCTTTACCAACACGAATAGCAGGGTCATCTGGATCATCAATCCAATAGACATAAGGAGCCAAATAAACTTTCATCGGTTCCGCTTCCGTACCAGCTGAGAAATTAGCGGCAGCTTTATTGAAACTATTAAAAACATAAGGATTATCCGCCACTTCCCTATCGGACAACTGCCCATCAACAAAAAATGTTTTCGGACCTAAAATAATTTCCTTATCTGCATAACGAAGGCAGTTCCCTTTAAATTCTATAGGTTGCGAAGGATCTAACGAACTATAATGATCAATACTTTGTGCTTTTAACAGATGTCCCCATACAAGCCAGCACAAGGCAAAAGCAAGAAAATGTAAATGTTTCATTTTGTATAGATTAAGATTTGTTCTAATACAAAAGTAAACAGGAGACAGGGAACAAAAAGGTAAAAATTGGTCTATTATGTGCAAATTTTGAATAATGTGCTAATTTGCCAATTTGCTAATAGGCCAATTGACATGCGAACATAGCAGAACCATACGGCAAATTAGCATATTAAGTGATCCGGTACAGGTAAAGAAATAACTCCTTCTTTCAAATGTAACCATTCTCCTTCTAAACCAATTCACGTAAAAGGATCCTGACGACCCAATGTTTGAAATCCGTTCTCATAAGCATAGATTGACCAAGTCATCCGACGTGTAAACTACCAGTCCCGGAATATAAACAAAAGAAGAATGGACCAGATAATAAGACTTTCCATAACGGACAATAGAAGGATCCTAATTATCACCTTCCCAAATACGTACAATAGTTTGATCTTCATTTAAAGAATCTTGGAACTGCCCCATAAAGGGAGCATCCCAAAGACTAGCAAAAATGCGCAAACAGATAAAATGTTTTTCATATATACTCTTTACCTTATACTAGTTTTCTTTCAACCAAGCTAAATTAAACTTATAATAAAAGCGGCTTGTTATCAAATGAATCATATTATCAGGTGTTTGTGTTCCGGCCAGGTAGCCACGAGGTTCAGCATGATTCTCATCCATTTCAAAAAACTGAGTCCAAGCCCCACCATTAAGGAAACGATAAGTGCCATCAGTCAACAAACGTTTTACAGGCCAGGTCTTACCTTCATCGTATGACAAAGCAGCGTACATGCCATATCCTTTAAAAGGCTTTCCTGATTTATCAGTAAACATCATACCACGCTCCTCTTTCGGAGTACGATAAGGATGTTCAGTAAAAGATATCAGCAAAATAGGACCTTCATTCAAACGCATCAATACCAGCCGTTGTCCTCCATCAATGGGTGGAAATTCCGAAGCGGAATAATGCCAAGTCTTTCCCATATCATCAGATACACTCATAGGCATACGTAGACGTCCTTCTTTATCACGAATACTATTGTTACGTCCCAATGCCATCAATCTGCCATCCTTCAATTGCACCACTCCGGCATGGATTCCGGCGATAGTGGTACCTGTCCCTCCCTCTTTAAAATCGGGCAAGGGCGCTCCATTCCACGGGTCCGTCCAAGTTTTTCCCTTATCCTTACTGATATGAACAGCAGCCCCGTCTCTTCCACTGGGTCCGGCATCACAAGCCTGAACAAACCAGCCTTCCTTTGTAATAGAGGTTCCGGCTATCACTTGATGGCGTCTCGTATGCTCTGGAGCAATCATACGAGGTTTACTCCAAGTTTGTCCATTATCTGTACTTGTACGCAAAGTCATCATCAAATTCTGCCAATGTCCGGCCGATTCCACTCCATTGATATGGTAAAGAGTCCCTTGGCGGTCGTTCAACAATGCAGTTCCGGTCAAATTACGATCAGCTATCTGATAAAACATACGAGGCTTTTCCCATTCACGGCTTCCGGCACGCAAGCGCGAAGAGAGCACCACCATCTCACGGCCTTTTTCTTCATTGGTAGAAAACCACACAGCCAACAAGTCTCCATTATCACACCAAGTCAATGCCGGCTGATGATTATGCTTGAAAAAAGGCGTTCCACTATGCGCATCCGGTTCATGCACATAAACCAAAGGAGCAGTGAAGAGAGGTTCCGTGATACACTGAGAAGTCCAATCCCATTTTATCTGAGACACGGCATACTCATCTTTTGGCTGAGAAAGCGGAGCGGTCTGCGGATACTCTGCCTGTACCACCCGAAAGCCTGTCATTGCATGTTTGTCCTCCGGCAACATAGCCATACGGTTTGCCGAACGGAGATATTTCATCGGTGTATTATGACTACCTCCTCTGGTCACACGTGCTATACCGTCCGAATAGCCGACAGGATCAGTCTGTTCCTTGTCTATATATGGTCCATACCAGTCCAAACACCACTCCTCCACATTTCCACACATATCATATAGGCCCCAGTCGTTGGGAGGAGTTTGTGCCACTCTCAAAGACAAGGGTTTGGGAGTAGCCGCTATCACTTGATTCTTTTGCCAGGCGGCAGGAAGCTTGTCATCCATATAGAAATTCCAGTAACGGCCTGCCTTACATGCATATTTCCATTCAGCTTCGGTAGGCAGACGATAAGTTTTTCCTTCTTTCCGCGTCAACCAGTCACAAAAGGCAACGGCATCTTGATAAGTTACGAACACCACCGCTTCGTCATCTTCACTTGAGAAACCATTTTTACCACGCAGCGACTTATGTTCAGGGCAGAACAATTCATATTGCGCATTAGTCACTTCGGTCAGTCCCATTTTAAACGGTTTGGATATGTGCACCTTATGCATAGGTGCTTCATCATAATTTTCATCTTCACCCAAAGTTCCCATATAGAAATTTCCTGCGGGTATTTCTATCATTGGAATCAATTCACTTTGTGCCGTAATACTTGCCGGCCACATAATAATGCTCACTATTGCACTTACTAAAATTTTTAATTTCATTTCGTATCTGATTAAAATTATGTCTTGATACAAAAGTAACAGGCTATCAAAGAAGAACAAAGTAAAAATTGGTCTTTTATGTGCACAATTTTGCAACAGGCGAACAAACCTATCACAAAAAAGATTTCTACCTTTCTTATTGTAACTTCCTACAACAAACTGCTGCCCTCTACATCTACCTATCCATAGGTGATTCGGTAAAATGGTGACAGCTATGGTAGCAGAAATTACAAGCTTTAAGAAAGCAAACCTTAAGTTCAAATTGTCAATGCGATAATAACAGGAATGCCTGTTTAGAAATACATTCTTAAGAAACACAAAAAAGGAGAGAGCATTCACAATACGCCCTCTCCCCATACATTTATTTTCGTTTAACGAATGAATTATTATTCCTGTTTAAAGCCATAACCATTCGTAAAGCCACCGGCTGCCATTACATTAGGAGTAAACGGCCACAAATAGATAGGAGCCGAAACGTAATCATAATCCCAAAACAGATACTTATCATATTCATCCCTATTATCAACCAAATCAATACCCCAATTAACTTTGGTATATCCTTGGCTTTCAAGAGATGCTGCCTCTTCTTCAGACACTATTTCAAACAACCCTTTTATTGCTAAATTGGTAGCTGGAGTCGAACTTCCATAATTCAATCCCATTTCTTCCCAATTATCCTTTTGTCCGCGCCATCCCGGATAAAGCACCGGATCATTGACCTTGTCTGTCGGACACTGTGCTGTCAAACGATGACCATATATAGTTTTTGCATCAACTAATTTTGTCCATATATAAGCAGAAATGATATTACCATTTTCAAACTCATAATAACCTTTAGTTGCCAAACCATCCATCATAGCTTTAGTCATATCTTTGATTCTTTTTATATCTTCCGGAAGATAACCAGAACGAATCAATGTCCAACGACGATCACCTTCACCTGCATATTCAAACCCCCGTTCTTCAATAATCGCACGAACTAAGTCATTACCAAAAGATGCAATAAAAGTATCTGTGTTAGCCAAACCTTGCGGGAACGAACGTTCACGAACCGTTTTTAAATATTGTTTACCTGTAACTACATCACCTAATGCCGCACATACTTCCGCATAGCCCAAATAAACTTCAGACATACGCATATACGGACCATTGATACCTGATTTACGTTGTGCTGCCACCCATGGATTAGCCTGACGATTCTCATCCCATTTATTCAATGTCAAGCCACCGCCTTCAGCTTTTGAGTTGGGGACAAAAGGAATTAACTTCTCAACCCCTTTACCATTACTGCCGGTCATAGTAATGCTCACATCACGACGCATATCATTCGGATCAAAGACTCCATAAAAATAAGCAGGATTTATACGTCCCTGTCCATAGCTCTTACATGGATACGCAGCCTTTGAGCCACCAGACGAAGGACGACCGAAAGAATAGGGGCGACCATCATTTCCACCACCTTGCTGCATGGGATATTCATAAATAGACTCATCCGCATAAATAGCATCATCCATATGCATCTGTTCAAAGAAATACTGGTACGGATTATTAAAAGTACGTCCGGATTTATCCGAGGCACCCCGTGGATCAGTCAAATGAAACAGTGCATTACCCGGATCAGCCAACAAAGCCTCGTAGTATTTTTTAGCTATTGAGTACAAGTCTTGCCAGTCAGAACGACGTCCATAAGTAGCTCCATTATTTTCTTTCCCTTTGGTTTCAAATGTCATGCTTTCCCCTTTTCCGTTCACACGTTTGATATCGCCACGACGAGTCTGATATCCAGCTGCATCCAAACACATTCTTCCAATCAAAGCCTGCACATAGGTTTTAGAAAAATAATTTTTATTAGCAGCAGCAATGCCGGGAATGGAACCGATGGTGTACATCAAAGGCTCCACTTTCTGCAAATCTTCAATGCATACATCATAAATAGAATCACGGGAAACCAAACCTTTAGGCACAACACCATAAACGCCAACGTAAGGAACATCTCCAAAATTTTTACACAGTTCACGGTAAGCCGTAGCACGCATAGCTACCGCCTCACCATACATTTGCCCCATCTCTGATTGTCCACCATTGATGATCGATTCAAAATTTTCCGCATTTTCCATGGATGTTATCACCGCATTGGCCTTGCTTACAACCGCATACAAGCTAGCATAAATATCATTCTCCTTCAAATACGAAGTCAATCCATAACTACTTGCATATGTACCGTTTTGATAAAGACATTCCGGATAATGGCGTCCCAACTGATTAGAGAAAGACTCCGGGTGCCGTTCTATATCAGACCCGGCAATATCAGCAGCATAAAACAATCCATCGCCAAAAACCTTATTCTGCGCACAATCCCTCCACTGTTCATAAGCACCGTCTAATGCGGCACGTGCTGTTGTCGGATTAGAAAAGACAAAATCCGAATCTACAATAGAAGGAGAGCCAACCTCCAAATAATCACTACATGCTGTAGTCAAAAACATTCCAGCAAAGAAAAGGGTCGAATATACTATTTTTTTCATACGATTCATCTCCATTAATTAGAAAGTTAAATTAACACCAAAGGTATAAGTTCTAGCCTTAGGATAAGACTGGTAATCAAAATAAGGTGTAGGGAAACCATCCTTACCATCAGTCTTCGTGTTTACATCCGGATCTATACCAGAATATCCATCAATACAGAACAAATTACTTCCTGTAAAGTACACACGTGCATTCTGTAATCCAATCTTATTCATCCAATTTTTCGGGAAAGTATAACCTACTGTCAATGTATTCAAACGCAAATAAGACGCATCTTCAATAAATTTAGAACTTACAATTCCATATTCAGAAAAGAAAGAACTGTAGTTTGTATTCGCGTTAAGAGCCGCCAAAGCTGTAGGATCTTTCACCAGCATCAAGTCACCGTTTGTATCGACATCATAATATTTGAAAGTTTCAGAAACGAACTTCAAACGATTCTGACCAGCGGAATTGTCTTTATTTCCCATCAAGGAATGCATTGCATTGGCATTATACACATCACCACCAATCTGATAAGTAAAGCCTACAGAAAAATCGATTGCCTTCCAATTACCGTTAATTGTAAAACCACCTGTATGTTGTGGCATAGCTTCGCCGATAATCGTTTTGTCATCCTCGTCCACAACACCATTACCTGTTGTATCTGCAAATTTAGGCATACCCGGTACGGCGGTTTGTCCATCTGCTGCCAGTACTTTAACTCCATCCGGATAATTCACAATACCTTGAATATCCGGAATGCCTGGTTTCAATGTGTATTTACCATCCGCATAAGTAAAATCATCAATCGTATAATATCCTTCAGATTTAAAACCTTGGATCGTACCTACAGGATGCCCCTCACGGATAATATAATCATAAGCAGGCTTAGCCATAGATGAACCCCAATCATTCATAGCTCTCGTATCTGCCAAGACCCCATCCATCAGTTCGTCAATATTATTCTTATTATAATTATAAGTCAAGTTTACACCTAAATTAAAATCTTTACCACGAACAATGTCAAAGCCTAAAGCCAATTCAACTCCCTTATTTGAGGTTTTACCTACATTTTGGAACTGATAGCTATAACCAGACGCTGCATCAATAGGCACTTTCATTAAAATATTCTTTGTCGTATTCCAATAATAGTCCAAACTACCACGAACCCAATTATTAAAGAAACCAAAATCAACACCTAAATTACGACTAATAGTAGTTTCCCATTTCAAATCAGGATTTCCTTTCATATCACCAGGCACATAAGTGGTAACCTTTTCACCATCCACTGTAATTTGTTCTGTTTTCCATATTTCTCTCCATAAAGAAGCATCAATATTATCAGAACCAGAAGTACCATACGATACACGAAGTTTCAGATTATCCAACCAATCTCTTGTATTTTCCATGAAAGCTTCATCTGAAATTCTCCATGCTGCAGCTGCTGCCGGGAAATACCCCCACTGATGACTAGGTGCAAATTTAGAAGAACCATCAGCACGGAATGTAGCTGTCAAAAGATACTTACCTTTATAAGAATAATTAGCACGACCAAACCAAGATAAAGTATGATTAGGAGTACCTATCTCACCTTTAAAATAATCTTGTCCCAATGAAGGAGTAGTCATATTAATCATACCAAACGCATCATCCATTGTAAATCCTTCAGGATACCCTACACCATATATTTCAGTGTAATCTGACTTTGAAGCCAAGACTTCATTACCAACCAAGAAAGACAAATTATGATTATCTCCAAGCCCCTGTACTTCATAATTCAAAGTAGTTGCCCAACGCACACCGTAACCATCACTTTTCTTCAATTTAGCAGAACTATTATCTTTTTCTGTCTGTCCTGCATTCCATGTCTTTTCTTGGTTCCAATTACGATTTAACGATAGCTCCGTCTTTGCCGTCAAACCTTTAATAACATTCCAAGTTAAAGCACCTTTTGCACGGATACGGTACATGTTTTTTATATAATCTACAGTATTCAAGTAATACAAAGGATTACTAGTTTCTTCCATATTTGTATCACCTTGGCCAAATCCAGCGGTAAAAGAAGCATCCCCCAAAGGATTATCCACAGGACGATAAGTGTAAGCAGAGGTTGCATTACCAAAACCAGAACCATTAATTTCTATTTCACTATAACGTAAATCAAAGTCCGCAGTTAACTTTTTATTAATCTTTTGCGTCAATTTGAAATTCGCATTCCAACGTTGGAAACCAGACTTCACACGGATACCTTCATCATCCATATAGTTAACTGATGAATAAAACTTAGTTTTGTCTGTGCCACCAGATAAAGATACATCATGATTCCAAGAAGACGCAGTCTGCATCAAATCATTTATATAATTATGAGTGGTCATATTTTTATATTCATTCAAATGATTTCCATACTTGGATCCTAATCCAAAATATCTGGCAACTCCATCCCCATAAGAATCCCCCAGACTCTTCATATATGCCCATGTATTATATACATAATCATAAGGATCCATAGTTTCCAATAATTTTGGATTCTCCTTCATCTGATAATACATATTATACTTGACGGAAACCCGGCCATCCTTGCCTCCCTTAGTAGTAACCAATATTACACCGTTAGCACCACGGGCACCATAAATAGCCGTAGAAGCAGCATCCTTTAACACATCAATACTTTCGATATTGTCAGCAGGAATATCATCAATGCCACTAACTTGAACACCATCTACAATGAACAAGGGATCATTAGACTGGGTGATAGAGCCACCACCACGAATACGAATAGACATACCTGCACCCGGACGACCGTCTTGAGAAGTCACACTTACACCAGGCAATTGTCCTTGTAAAGCCTGTGCGACATTGGCAACTGGATTAGCCGCTAATTTTTCTCCAGTAACAGAAGCGACAGAACCAGTCAAATCACGTCTTTTCACCGTGCCATAACCAATAACAACGACTTCATCCAAAGTCTTGTTATCTTCTTCCAATACAATTATCAAATCTTTTCCAGATTTTACCTCTTTGGTAAGATACCCAATATAAGAAACCACCAAAGTAGCATTACTCGGAACATCCGGAATTGAAAACTTACCATCGAAATCCGTGATTGTACCATTGGTTGTTCCTTTTACCAGTACATTCACACCAATCATAGGTTCGCCTGTTTTGTCTTTCACCAAACCTGTTGCGGTTTGAGCAAAAGCAACCAAACAAAGCATACTCAAAAAGAGAGTTGAGACAGCTTTTCTAGCTAATTCTTTTAGATTCATAAGATGTGTTTTTATAGTTATTAAAATGTTTTTTAAGGTTTTGACCTTAGTTTCACTGTTGCAAAATTATGGATATAACATTACCTTGATGTGTAGTTTTTATCTTTTTATGTGGATTTATTAGGTATTTTTTACGGGATCCAATTATTCAGTACAACAAAAAAAGGAGACCTCCACCAACGTAGAAGTCTCCTTTTCAAGCAATTACAAAATCAATCTAGTCTATTGGGTTCCAATCACTTTGAGTACGAAAAATAGCATCGACCGTCACCGCCTCAGCTTCTTTCTTTGTTAATTGTTTGCTCCACGCCACCCTTTCCGAAGCATTTGCGCCCTCACCGGTATTTTTATATTCCATATAACGGGCGGTTTCTTCATTAGACTGCTTACCCCAATTGTGCCATCCGGCAAAAACAATATGTTTCCCCAATTCACATTCTATAAATAAAGTATAAGCATATGGACGCCAAGGACGACCTAAATACACTTTATCCACTCCCGGTTCTGCCGTCAGCTTACAGTGCTTAAAGACATATCCATATTTAGCCTCTTTCGGAGTGGAAGCAGCCGTTACATACGAATTGCGTTTACTGTGAATAATACAATCTTCAAATAAAGCGGTGGAAGGACCGAAAATAAAGTCGGTAGTACCATCAATATAACAATCCTTGAAATAAAGACGGGTAAATTTAGCACCGGTATAAATAGTGTCCTGATTGCCCAAGATACGACAATTGATAAATTTCAAACGGTCACCTTCCGTATGTAAAGCTACCGCCTGTCCCAACTGAGCCGCATTGTTCTCAATAGTCAAATTTTTAAAAGTGATATCACTGCCTTCTACCTTCACCGTATAAGTGCGGAAAGTACCCATTTTATTTATATTCGCATGATCATCATAAGTAATAATCGTCTTATCACGATCTTCACCTATAATATCTATATTTTCCACCCATGAAGGAACAATCACTTTCTCCTTGTATACTCCGTTCTTCACATAGATCGTAACAGTATAATCCATGAAAGCCCGCGCACTCTCTATAGCCTCCTGCAAAGTACGAAAATTCCCCGTTCCATCACGTGAGACTACAATTGTATCCTGACGTTCCTGAGCCCATGCTGCGCTTACAACAGACAATAGCAACAATAATCCTAAAACTTTCCTCATCGTATCACCTCCTATTATTCACATGCAGTTCCACAACTGTTTTTCTGAAAAAAACGTTCCCATTCCAGACTGGCCATAATAAACGGACCTACTGCCTTCGCATCATTAGAACGTATTTTTTCAGTTATATAATAATTATAATCTCCGGTACGATACACCGGCTTGCCTCCCAAACCTGCAACAGCACAACCTTTAGTAATAGAAACCACACCTTTATCATCCACTTCTATAAATTGGGTCAAAAGCCCTTCATATCCCTTTTTAGCCACTTCTATGTACGAAGGACAAATATATCCCTTACGTAACGCTTTCAACAGAGTATATACAAACATGGTAGAACAAGAGGATTCCAGATAATTCCCCTCATCCCCGCTTCTGTCAATTACCTGATACCATACCCCTGTTGCTGGATCTTGAGTACGTTTAATCTGGGCAGCCAGTTTATTCAATATTTCGATAACAGATTCACGTCCGGCTTCGTGTTCCGGTATAAAATCGAGTACATCCACACAAGCCATTGCATACCATCCCATGGCGCGTCCCCAACAGTGTTGCGACCACCCGGTAGTTTTATCCGCCCACTTTTCACGCTTGCTCACATCACATGCATGACGGTATAGATCAGTCTTCGGATCATAATTATGGCGGGCCACTGTGACAAACTGATTGATAATATCAGCATAATCATTCACACGGTTGTTACGGTAAGCATACTCCGCATAAAATGGTTGCCCCATATAAAGCCCATCCAGCCACATCTGATTCTCATAAATCTTCTTGTGCCAGAAACCGCCATCGGCATTACGAGGATGCGTATCCAACTGACTGCGCAACAAATCCAATGCTTTCTTGTATTTCTCGTCCTTAGTCTGCTCATAAATACGGAAAAGCATCTTGCCGGAATTCAGACGGTCAATATTATATTCCTCCAGTTTATAAGTTTCGATAGAGCCATCCTGATGAATCATTGTATCAGCATAAGCCACAGCATAATCAAAAAACTTTTTATCACCGTATGCATCATATACATCCAGCATAGCTTGAAGTTCCAGGCCATGACAGTAATCCCACTTCAAACGGGTCTGAAAATCCAATTGCCAAGATTCGGGACAACGCACCATTTCTGATTCCGCCATACGTACAGACCAAGGCTTATTACCACAAACCTGCTGAGCCATGCCCATCAAAGGAACAGCCGCAAGCAAACCGGACACAATAATTTTACAAATAGAATTCTTTTTCATGAAGACATTTATTTTTAGTATTAGACCTATTTATTTTATGAAACAAAAGTAGTATTTTCCTCGAAAAGCAGTGTGCACTTTTCAACCTACTAAGTGTATTATTTGGTATTCGTGTGCGAAAACGGTTATTTTTGTGCACGATAACGATAAAAATCGTTCAAAAATTGTCTTTTTACTAATTATTATGTCTTTCAGGTTTGATAAGTTGAGAAAAGGTTTTATTTTTGGGGCAGTTTTTAATTTATACTATTGTAGAAAACACAGTCATTTACTATTAATTCACAAGAGAATGGAACAAGTTTTTAGTTATATCATCGGTTTAGGAGCAGCGGTGATGATGCCTATAATTTTTACAATCTTAGGCGTTTGTATCGGAATCAAATTCAGCAAAGCATTAAAAAGCGGTTTGTTGGTAGGTGTTGGTTTCGTTGGTCTATCAGTGGTTACCGCACTTCTGACCAGCAGTCTGGGTCCGGCCTTAAGCAAAGTGGTCGAAATATATGGCCTGCAACTGAAAGTATTCGATATGGGATGGCCTGCTGCTGCAGCCGTAGCTTATAACACTTCCGTAGGGGCATTCATTATTCCGGTATGTCTGGCCGTTAACATCTTAATGTTATTGACTAAAACCACCCGTACGGTTAACATTGATTTATGGAACTATTGGCATTTTGCTTTTATCGGAGCCGTAGTTTATTTTGCAACAGATAGTATTTTGTGGGGATTCTTCGCAGCTGTTATCTGTTATATCATCACATTAATCTTAGCAGATTACACAGCAGACAAATTTCAAGGTTTCTATGATAAAATGGAAGGTATTTCTATTCCGCAGCCCTTCTGTGCAGGTTTCGTACCATTCGCTCTCATTATAAATAAGGTATTGGACAAAATTCCCGGATTTGAAAAGCTGAACATTGATGCGGAAGGTATGAAAAAGAAATTCGGTTTATTAGGCGAACCTCTCTTCTTGGGTATCCTGGTAGGATGTGGCATCGGTGCATTATCTTGCAAGAACGGACAAGAAATAGTAGACAAGATTCCTTATATTCTAGGTTTAGGTATCAAGATGGGAGCGGTAATGGAGTTGATTCCCCGTATTACCAGCCTGTTCATCGAAGGGTTGAAACCCATTTCTGACGCTACCCGCGAACTGATCGCCAAGAAGTTTAAGGGTGCTGTAGGCTTAAATATCGGTATGAGTCCTGCCTTGGTGATCGGACATCCGGCCACGTTGGTTGTATCATTACTATTAATCCCTGTTACTATCTTATTGGCAGTGGTGCTTCCGGGCAATGAATTCTTGCCATTGGCTTCATTAGCTGGCATGTTCTATGTATTCCCATTGATATTACCTATCACAAAAGGAAATGTAGTAAAGACTTTCATCATTGGTTTTGTTGTGCTGGCCATCGGTCTGTATTTTGTAACAGATCTGGCTCCTTATTTCACCAAAGCAGCACATGATGTATACGCCAAGACACAAGATGCTGCCGTAAACATCCCGTCTGGTTTTGAAGGTGGGGCATTGGATTTTGCTTCAAGTCCTTTCTCATGGGCTATTTTCCATTTGACTTATTCATTCAAATGGATTGGTTCCGGAATTTTAGTACTGATAACACTATTCTTAATGATACTGAACCGTCGTTCCATCATTAAATACCAGAAAACAATGAAAAATTAAAATTTAAAGATAATGATTATGAAAAAATTAGCAATTGCAATGATGCTGAGTGTTTCTGCTTTGGCAGCTTCAGCTCAAGTAAATTACAAAGTACAGACCGCTTGCCATCCGCAAGATGTGAAACACTATGATACAGAACGTCTGCGTAGTTCATTTATGATGGAAAAGGTGATGGCGCCGGATGAAATCAATGTTACATACACCCTTTACGACCGTCTTATTTACGGAGGAGCTATGCCGGTAAACAAAATTTTGAAGCTGGAAACTTTCCGTGAACTGGGCCCGGAAATCACTTACTTCCTTGAACGGCGTGAACTAGGAGTCATCAATGTAGGCGGTGACGGCGTAGTTACTGTAGACGGTAAAGAATATCCTATGAAATACAAGGAAGCCCTCTATGTAGGTTGCGGGAATAAAGAAGTTACTTTTAAAAGTAATGACGCTGCCAAACCGGCTAAATTCTATATCAATTCGGCACCGGCTTACAAGCCATACGTTACTCAATTGATCACTACCGACGCCAAGCTTCAAAAAGCAAATCCTAAACAGTATGCTTTAGCTATCTCAGATCATTATGGAAAAATGGAAGATAGCAACGACCGTATTGTAAACCAGTTAATTGTAAAAGATGTATTGGAAAGAGTGAAAAACGGCGGTACAAACCAATTACAGATGGGACTTACTGAACTGGCTCCGGGTTCTGTATGGAACACCATGCCGGCCCATACACATACCCGTCGTATGGAAGCCTACTTCTATTTCAACCTGCCTGAAGGAAATGCCATTTGCCACCTGATGGGCGAACCGCAAGAAGAGCGTCTGGTATGGTTACACAATGAACAAGCCATCACTTCTCCCGAATGGTCTATCCATGCCGCTGCAGGTACCAGCAACTATACCTTTATTTGGGGTATGGGAGGTGAAAACCTGAAATACAGTGACAAGGATGAAATAAAATACACAGATATGAGATAAGTAGAATGGTACACACCATTACTCATTAACTCTTGTCATTCTGAATGTTGCAAGAAATCAACTCGTTTTCAGTTTTTTTTGCGACATTCAGAATGATTTTTTTAGAAATCTTACCATTGTACCGATTTATACAGGCTTTCCACCAATTTTTGCATAGAGAATAGGTACAGAATGGTTATTTTTGCGTCTAATAAGAAAAACATAATTAAATCTATTATCATGAGTACATTTCAAAAAGTAGGTGAGAAGATGACAAACTTCAGATGGATAATCTGTGGTCTGCTATTCTTTGCCACTACAGTCAATTACCTCGACCGTCAGGTGCTTTCACTAACCTGGAAAGACTTCATTGCTCCGGAATTTCACTGGACGGATTCGAATTACGGAGATATCACAGCTATTTTCTCTATAGTGTATGCCATTGCCAACCTGTTCGCCGGTCGTTTCATTGACTGGATGGGAACTAAAAAAGGTTATCTCTGGGCTATCTTTGTCTGGTCCTTAGGAGCTTGTCTTCATGCATTGTGCGGTTGGGCAACCGAAGAAACATTAGGTATTCATAACGCAGAAGAGATGCTTTCTGCAACAGGAGCCGTCGCTTCAACTATCGCCATTACCAGCGTTTATTACTTTATCGCTGCCCGAATCGTATTAGGTGTAGGTGAGGCAGGAAACTTCCCAGCAGCTATTAAGGTAACAGCCGAATATTTTCCGAAAAAGGACCGTGCATATTCCACTTCCATCTTTAATGCAGGTTCTACAGTAGGTGCTTTAGCCGCTCCGATCACTATCCCTCCTTTGGCACGTTATTTCCAAAGTATTGGTGTGGGCAACGGATGGGAAATGGCTTTCATCGTTATCGGTGGTTTAGGATTCATTTGGATGGGACTTTGGATGTTCCTCTATAAGAAACCCAATGTCAACCCTCGCGTGAATGCTGCCGAACTGGAATATATCGAACAAGACAACAACAATCCTGAAGAATCAGCAGAACAACAAGCTGCTGCCAACGACTTCGACAACAAGAAGATTTCATTCTTGCAATGTTTCAAATTTCCCCAAACATGGGCTGTATTTGTCGGTAAGTTCATGACTGATGGCGTATGGTGGTTCTTCCTGTTCTGGACTCCGGCATATATTTCGGATGTATACGGTTTCGCTTCAGATACGGGTACCGCACAAATGTTGATTTTCGTATTATATGCTATTACCATGTTATCTATTTATGGTGGTAAGTTACCTACTATTATCATTAATAAAACAGGTAAGAATCCATATGCAGCCCGTATGCAGGCTATGCTTATCTTTGCCTTGTTCCCACTGCTGGCATTGTTTGCCCAACCTTTAGGCAATTATTCATATTGGTATCCTATCATTATTATCGGTATTGCAGGTGCTGCACACCAATCATGGTCTGCCAATATTTATTCTGTAGTAGGTGATATGTTCCCCAAAAGCACCATCGCTACTATCGTAGGTATTGGTGGTATGGCAGGTGGTATAGGTTCATTCTGTATTAATATGGGATCTGGCAGACTGTTTGACTATGCAGCAGAAACGAATATGACTTTTATGGGATTCGAAGGAAAACCTGCCGGCTACTTCATCATATTCTGTGTATGTGCCGTAGCTTATTTGGTTGGTTGGATTATCATGAAAGCATTGGTTCCCAAATACAAACCGGTTGATGCCTAATTAAAGAATTCACCACAGACTACACACCTAAGTAGCCTGTGGTATTTTTTTCCCTAATAAATAGTTTTCAGAAGATACTGATAGATAGAATTATGACTTAATATTTCAGGGACTCCTGTGATAAAAAGCTGCTTGCGTGCACGCGTTAAAGCGACATTCAGCTTACGGTCAATCTGTACACCGTCCTCTTCTGTCAGGTTGGGCAGAAACCTTAATTGATAGAGGTGATTCACACAAAAAGAATAAATAATGACATCACGTTCGCTGCCCTGATACCGTTCCACAGTGTCAATGGAAATCCTACTCAAAGCAGGAATAGCCAATGCCTGAAGCTCTTTACGTATCAAAGCAATCTGACTTCGATAAGGAGTAATGACCCCTAACGTTCGATTCGGATCAAATTCCTCTTCATGAGCCAGATACACCTCTTTGGCTAAACCGGCGACAATCTGTGCCTCATATCTGTTTGTTTTTCCGGAAACGCTCTCCAAATCTTGCTTCGAAGGGATAAAACGTACCGGAGCCTCTATGTGCTCCAACTGATGAGGTAATCCCAAAGCCTCCAATTTTCCGGCATAAAATGCTTTATTGGGAAAAAAAGCCACTCCCGGATGCATACGCCCCTGACGGCAAAGCATATCTATCGCTTTAGGAGATTCTTCTTTTAAATGAAAACGATAAAGCCGCTCAAACAGAGAATCTTTTAAATTAAAAAGTCCGGCTTCCCTAAGTCCCTCATCATGCACTTCAGAATGTCCGCTATTCTGCAAAATAACGGCAGGCAACTGTTTATGATCACCTATCAGGATAAATTTACCCACTGCATTTCTTTCATCGGCAAACTTGGCACACAGAATACCCAACAATTGGGGTTCTAATATTTGGGTGGCTTCATCCACTATGGCTACATCAAAACGTTTTAATTTAAAAAGTTCAGCTTTAGCCGCAATAGAGGCCACGGTTCCAACATATACTCTGCAATCTGCCATACGGATATTCACCTCTCTCCTACTGTTACATTCCGCCAATATATTCTCCAACAGATGTCCTCTAAAGCGTACATCACAGGAAAGCTCACTTCCCACCCGTATATAATCTATACCGGGGGTGATAGAGGACAGTGACTGACAAATTTCATCAACAGCCCGGTTGGTATAAGCCAGTAACAATATCTGCATAGATGATGCTGCATAGAAATGTTCCACCATTCTACGCAACGCCCTCGAAGTCTTTCCTGTTCCGGGAGGTCCCACCAGAAGAAAATAATCACGGGCCGACTCAGCTTTCAACGCCACCCTCTCAAAATCATCACCGGTCAGCGCTATAGCTTCATCAAAAGACGAATCAAAGCGGGGAGGCCGTTGTCCCAACAATAATTCCCGTCTTTCCGTATTCGCATCCAGAAAAGCGGAGAGTCCCAAATACATACTGCGAAATGTAGTATCCATCGTATCATGTTCTACAGCATAACGACTGTCCGGAGAAAAAACGGAAGCATTACGTTGGGTAGCACGTAAACGAATACGCAATTCTGTATCTGTAATCTGCTCAATATTACCCTTAAAAACCATTTTATTGGTCGCATTATCCAAGTCATTATTACGCTCATACAACACAACCACATCTCCTGTACGGAAATTGGGAAGAAACATTTCATCATATTGCGGAATAGACAAAAGTATATAAGCCTTATGAGCCTGTGATGCCCTATTTTCCATTATCTGCAAATCATATAATATCTCTCCCGCCTCACGTTTCTCATCCAGTGTACTCAGCCAAAGAGCTGAAGCCCCTGCACGTCCTTCATAATCCACATCTCCCGATTTGGAGGTATAAAGTTCTTTTGTAATGAAATTATAAAGCGTATAAAAATAGGCCTGTTCCAAAGGTTCCAACGCCGACAGCTTCTCCCGGAAACGCGAGATAGAGGGCTTCAAATACTGTTCCCAGAATCTGCCGCTCAGTTTTCTTTCATTCACCACCTCCGGATTGATTTGTGCCAACAAGTTGCGTGTAAAATCAGGATGATTATGGAATTGTACCCCATACTCGGCAGCAACAATACGGTTACGCAAATTGATAACCCGCCTTACCTGAGCCCACGATGCTCTGGCCGGATACAATAAAGGATAACGGGTATAAAGCAAATAGGGATGCATACACCGCCGGTCCTGTCCCATGCTATATTCCAACACTGCCATATATAGCAGCATCTGAACCTTATTATTTTCCTTGGGTTCCACTTTTCCCTGCATGGAAAATTCATCCGCTTTGCCCGATTTCATTTCTATAAAACTGCTCATATCCCGCTGCATATAGTCCAGACGTCCCTGAATGCCCAACGCCTCGCAAATATAGGACGGTTCCAGCACAGCCTCCTTTTTATCCAGATTATACCCCGGCTCCAAAAAAGTGTGTTGTACAACGTCCCGTATATGCTCAAAATGCATCCGGCAATCCTTGGCAAACTCTTTCTCTTTGGACGGGTCACGAAGTTCGGCACAAGCAGCCAGTTCAATGGGATACTGCCGGAATGCCTTCTTCATACAGTCTATATAGTCCGGCTCCTCCTCACCTGCATGTATCCATTCATCCAGGAACAGATTGGCTATATTTCCCAACAGCAAAGGGCGGGCATTATCAATCGGCACCAGCCGGCTCAAAAAATAGTTTGCCGGATGGCTGCCATAATCCTTGTAACATTCCGCCAGTAAACTGATATCTATCAAATAATCCGGTTCCAATACGATAAAAGAAGGGGTATAAATTCCATCCCTATCTACAGAAACATCCAGCAGATTAAGCTGGGCATATCGCCAAAGTTCCTTTATGGTTTCTTCAAATTCATGATTGATACCGGGTTTATTATAAACAACCCGTATAGGTTCATCAGCTATTACATCTACAGGATGTACATACAAATAGGTATCATCGGCATAATCAAAGCATACACGGATGCGGCGGATGTATTCCATCTTTTCTTTTTTCCCTGAAGATGCTATTTCCTGCTTGGGAAGAACTGAGAACAACTTCAATGGAATATCCTGTGCAAACATCTTCCTATATGCGTATGCCACTGCACGCAAATCACGCGGGAACTCTTCTTTTACAGGAGACTTACGATGGTTCAAAATATCATTGGAAGTCAGACGAAAGGTATGTAACTGATTCTGTTCTTTCAGATCCAGCCCATATTGAGTGGCTACATAATTAATACGGGCGGCCAAATCAGTGGTCTGCAAACTATTCCCTTGTATCTTTTCACGCACCACACGCTCCAATGATTCACGCAATTGCCTGTAACGGCGTTCCAATGGCTGGTTTTCATCTATACAAAGCCTGTATAACTCTTCGTAATACTCTTCTATCTCTTCATTCATGCCGTAAAGATACACAAATTATTATTTATAGAATACCGGCATAATAATAGGATGGGTTTCCCATTTACGGGTCATCGGATTAAATTCCCTCTCTGCTCCTGCTTCAATTCCGAAACTATCCGATATTTTAAATTCCAAAGTGCCTCCGTATGAATTCTGGTTCATAAAAAGCTGTGAAGCGGGAGTCATACCATATCCGTTATACACCGAGTATGTGCCGAACATATTGATCTTCATTCTGTCATTAATGCGAAAAGACAACTTTCCCTTAGCACCTAAATCATTAAAGCGGACTCCATATACATTGTATTTAGCAGCATATACTCCTCCCGTCACGGTTATAAAATCATTGAGATGCTGTGTGTACATCACTCCGGCATTACGTGCCTCACCTATAGAAGGCAACCCTTGAAAGGAATGATAACCACTCAGAATCCCTGTACTATTAATCTGATAAGCACGTCCATCTATATAATCATGTCCGAAAGGATTTCCGGAAAAAGTATAAGGGGATATCTTAGGCATTTCTTCACGGGGAGTAAAATCAAATTTTGGCATCCGCAACGTATCAGATAAAACGGGAGGTGTCAACGTAGGAGGTTCGTTTATAAAATCCATACTTTTATCAGCCTCATTCATCTCATTGATAAACTCATTGATTTTATCTTGCCGGATGATGAGCGTATCCTTGTCATTTTCAACCTGAGCTATGCCATGCAAGGAAAGAATACAAAAGAATAAGAACAAGCCAATGCGTTTCATTTGTAAATGTGTTTTTTCAAAATTACAATTTCCGCATTGACTTTTCCCGTTTCATTAAGACTTAATAAGACTTTTTGGCTGTATTCCTCAAAAATGCTATTGATTTACCATAGGAAGTTCCAGCCATTCGGTAGAAATATAATTCTTACTTGAATCTATAGCAATTAATACCTGGTCATTATCCCGATTATAACTGCCGTCATAGGTAAAAGGAGTAATTTTACTATCAAATTCTCCTATAAAAGAAAGTTTTCCATCTTTAGGACTATACCACCATACTTTCTTTTTTGCGCCACTGATTTTAGTCAAGTCAACAGACATCGGATTTCCGGAGTAATTGTATACTAACAAATAATCCTTTCCGCGAGTCGCAATGGCTCTGTCATAACGACTCCCATTCGTACCGGCAATTACACTTTGATCCGGTACACGTTCAAAATAAGGGAAAGTTAACATCAGATTCTTCAGATATTTCATCTGATTGAAGCCGGGATCCTGCATTGCTTTATACCAAGGTTTCTCTATTCCATCAGCTCCATACCCACCGGGTGTACCTGGTTTCAAGAACTGCATGATATTATTATGTCCGTATGTATGTCCGCAAGAGCCCGCAAAAACAGACCAATATCCATA
>ENA-UESD01001023-UESD01001023.1-human-gut-metagenome-genome-assembly--contig:-NODE-1023-length-23718-cov-6.112389_pt1 | contig 23718 bp, 17 predicted proteins | sample MGYA00242985_ERZ507986 | MGnify/ENA primary metagenome ERZ507986 (study PRJEB26167, sample SAMN06115408) | human gut metagenome | host: Homo sapiens | place: China:Guangxi | collected 2016-04-06... | reverse complement strand
TCCATCGGTTTCACCTTTTCTTGCAGGTATTGGAAGGCAACGAACAGAGCGGGTACGATGAATATCTGCAATATCATACCGATTAACATACCGCCGATGGCCGAAGTTCCCAATGTACGGTTACCGTTGGCGCCTGCGCCGGAAGCAAACATCAGCGGAAGCAAGCCGACAATCATAGCCAGAGATGTCATCAGGATAGGACGCAAACGGGCGGCGGCACCCAGTACGGCAGCCCATGTGATACTCATACCCATCCTGCGGCGGTCGAGGGCAAACTCTACAATCAGAATGGCGTTCTTGGCCAACAGACCCATCAACATGATGAGGGCAATCTGCATGTAGATGTCGTTGGACATGGTACCCAGAATCATTTTCAGTGCAGGTATGTTGCCTAAGGAACCTATACCGCTGACAAACAGGAAGCTACCCAGCAAACCGAACGGCACGGAGAGCAGTACGGAGAGCGGAAGGATGTAACTTTCATATTGCGCGCTCAACAACAGGTAGACGAATACGAAGCAGAGTATGAAAATCAAGCCTGTGGTGCTGCCGCTGGTTTCAGCCTCTTCACGCGCCATACCGCCGAGCTCGTAAGCAAAACCTGTCGGCAGATTTTCTTTGGCAACCTCCGCGATGGCAGCCAATGCCTGACCGGATGTATAACCGCTGGCGGGAGCCACCATCACCTTCATGGATGTGTAAAGGTTGAAACGGCTGATGATATCCGGGCCGTATACCTTCTTGATAGATACAAACTGAGTGATGGGAGCCATCTCGTTGCCGTTGCGCACCTTGATGCTGGAGAGCGATTCCAGGTTCTTGGTTGCGTCCGGTTCGGCTTGAATCATGACACGGTACATCTTACCGAAGCTGTTGAAGTTGGAAGCATACAGACCGCCGAAATATCCCTGCATGGTACTGAGGATGTCACTCGGGCTGAGACCTGCTTTCTTACAGGCGGCCGCATCGATATCCAGCATATACTGCGGGAAGTTGGGGTTGAAACTGGTCTTTGCGGAGTTGATTTCCGGACGTGCTTCCAAAGCGGCGGTATAGTTGTTCACCACATCGAAGAAGTGACTAAGGTCACCGCCGGTTTTATCCTGCATGTTCAATTCGATATCGCTGGATGCGGAGTAACCCGGAATCATAGGCGGAGCAAAGAACAATACCTGCGCTTCCTTGATGATTTTTTGCGCACGCATGAAAAGCGTGGCGTAAACCACCGTTGAATTCTGCATCGTGGAACGTTCTTCCCAGTTCTTCAGCTTGATAATGAGCGAACCGTAAGAAGGTCCCTGCCCGCCGATGAAACTGAAACCGGAAATTACCGTACGCGACTGTACGGCAGGGTCGGCCGCCACAAGGCTGTCTACACGGTCTAATATTTCCATGGCACGTTCTTGCGAAGTACCCGGAGGAAGTGTCACTACACCCATGATGGTACCGGTGTCTTCATTGGGCACCATACCTGTGGGCGTGATGTTCATAAAGACTATCAACAGTACAATGGAACCTGCGACGATGCCGCCGGACAGCCATTTCTTCTGGATGAAGCGAAGTACCTGTTTCTTATATTTACCCAGAATGGAGTCGTAAGATGCGTTGAAAGAGTGTTTGAACTTGTCTGTCGTCATACCGGCCAGTGCCAATACGCTGATTACAATCATAACCAGGCAAAGTACGGGATGATTCTCGAAGCTGAACAAACCGAAAATCATACCTAAAATGGCAATTGCGGTAAAGAGCAGTGTCAGACCGGGTCGCATCATTTTACCGATGGAATCGGCATAGCGGGCCACCATGATTTTACGGGCCTCTTTCGTGGCAACGCCTATCCGCTCTTTTATGCCGGCATCACTGTTATGCGGTTTCAGGAAGATGGCGCACAAAGCCGGACTCAACGTCAAGGCGTTCAGTGCGGAGAAACCGATGGCGATGGCCATTGTCAGACCGAATTGGCGATAGAACGTACCTGCGGTACCGCCCATGAAGCTTACCGGCACGAACACAGACATCATCACTAACGTAATGGAGATGATGGCGCCGCCCAATTCACTCATGGCGTCGATAGATGCCGTCCTTGCCGATTTATATCCCTGGTCGAGCTTGGCATGGACGCCCTCGACGACGACTATGGCATCGTCCACCACAATCGCGATGGCAAGCACCATGGCCGAGAGGGTCAGCAGGTTGATACTGAATCCGATCAGTTTCAGCACGAAGAATGTTGCGATCAACGCTACCGGAATGGCGATGGCGGGAATCAACGTAGAACGCATATCCTGCAAGAAGATGTATACTACGATGAACACAAGGATAAACGCCTCGATTAAGGTCTTGATAACTTCGTGGATAGAAGCGAACAAGAAGTCATTGGCGCTTTGCGCGATATTGATTTTCAAACCGGAAGGCAACGTTTCGGAAGCCTCGTCAAGTACTTTTTCCAAGTCACTGATGGTCTGTGTGGCATTGGTTCCGGCCATCTGGTATACGATACAAGATACAGCCTTGTGGCCGTTTACCTTATTGTTGAAGTTGTATGACAGACGTCCGAGTTCGATGTCGGCGATGTCTTTCATACGAAGTACTTCACCGTTTTCAAGGGCTTTGATAACGATGTTCTCAAATTCCTCCGGTTGTTGGAGACGGCCTTTATAACGGATTGTGTATTGGAAACTCTGGTTTCCGCGTTCACCGAACTGACCGGGAGCGGCTTCAATGTTCTGCTCGGCCAATGCACCGGCTATGTCATTAGGTATCAGCTTGTACTGTGCCATTACATCCGGTTTCAGCCAGATACGCATGGAGTAGTCCTGACCGAGCACCGTAGCGTCACCTACACCGTTTACGCGTTTTACTTCCGGAATAAGGTTGATGTTGGCGTAGTTTTCAAGGAATTCGATGTCGTACTGGTCTTTCTCATCGTAGATGGAGAATACCATCAACATTGAGGTCTGTCGCTTTTGCGTGGTTACACCGACTTTGGTTACTTCGGCCGGCAGCAGACCCTGAGCCATAGAGACACGGTTCTGTACGTTAACGGCTGCCATATCCGGGTCGGTACCCTGCTTGAAATAAATGGAAATATCGGCGGAACCGTTATTGGAAGCATTGGAGGTCATGTACATCATGTTCTCCACACCGTTGATTTGGTCTTCCAACGGCGCAATGACAGAATTCAACACCGTTTGGGCGTTGGCACCGGTATAGGTAGCGCGTACCGATACCGTTGGAGGTGCAATGTCCGGATATTGGGTGATAGGCAGTGTCGCCAAACCGATAACTCCCAGGATTACTATCAGGATAGAGATTACCGTAGATAGCACCGGACGATTAATAAATCTATCTAATTTCATGTTATTTAGTGATTAGGGGCGTTAAACGTTAATTGAACGCAGTTTGGATATTACCTTCTTTCTGGTCTTTGAGGGCTTTCTGATATTCGGCCTCTTTCTCTTCGGGAGTGATAGGAGTGATGCTTTGTCCGTCTTTGAGGTTCTGTACACCTTCTATCACGATTTTATCACCCGCTTTTAAACCGCCGGTAACATAGAAGTACTTGCCGTCATTCAGGCTGAATACCTGAATCTCGGTATTTTTCAGCGTATTGTCCGGCTGTGCGACGAATACGAACTTCTTGTCCTGTATCTCCGTGGTAGCCGATTGAGGAATCATAATCACGTTCTCCATCGGGTTGGGGAATACCACGTTTCCCGTACCTCCGCTACGCAGAATGTTGTGCTTGTTTGGGAAAAGGGCGCGCATGTTCACCGCTCCTGTGGTTTGGTCGATAACACCGCTGATGGTTTCTACGCGTCCGCTGTCGGCATACATGGTTCCGTCAATCAGCTGCAACTGTACCTGAGGCATTTTTGCCAGGATTTCCTTGATGCTGCCACCCTCGCGTATCAGCGATAGGAGTTGTCTTTCGGTCATAGAGAAGTAAGCGAACATTTCGGAGATATCGGCAACCGTAGTCAGCGGAGTGGCCATGGAGGGGCTTACCAAGCTACCTACACGGTAGGGGATAGTACCTACGATACCGTCACTGGGACTTGTTACGCTGGTATATGACAGGTTGTTCTTGGCATTGACCAGTTGTGCTTCCGCCTGCGCCAGTTGCGCTTTGGTTTGTGCTAATTGGTTTTCGGCCATTTGCAAGTCGTAATCGCTGATGATATTCTTTTGATTCAGCGTACGCTTGTTGTTTACTGTAAGTTCTTGTGTGTTTACAGCGGCTTTTGCGGTTTCAACCGCGGCTTTGGCAGAGTTTACAGCAGCTTGGTACTGCACAGGGTCGATACTGAACAATACTTGTCCTTTACGAACGACGGAACCTTCGTCCACATGCAATTTAGTGATAAAACCACTCACCATCGGGCGAATTTCCACGTCTTGTTTACCTTTAATAGTAGCCGGATAACTGTTTGTCAAGTTAGCAGTGGTAGTTTCTACTGCAATCACTGCAAATTCGGGTGCTTTGCCCGTGCTTTTGTCACCTTGTCCACAACTGCTGAGCAGTGCCAGGCAACATGCCAATAATACTAATCTACTCTTCATACTCTTTTATTCTCTGTATAATTTTGTTCTAGTTAATCTGAAGCTTTTGTGTGTAAATCATAGAAGAAAAAGGATAGCGGTGAAAACTGAATACTCTTGTTTAGTTTTCGGTCGCAAAATTATTCTTTTCTCGGTATATAAGGTGTGAACATCCTTGTTTTTTAACTATGTTTTATATATAGTCGGGAGAAATCTTTGTTTTTTGATTAAAATACTGTAAAGCATACTGCTAATTGCCGGATAACCTTTATTTTTGCATCATGTTAGATTGTAAGCGTCATAATAAAAAGAGACCGTTTATACGTAGGTTGTTGGGGGCAGTCGCAGGAGTGGCTGTCTTGTATTCTTGTGCCAGTGTGGGGCGTCTGGAGGGTGGCTCGATAGACGAGGAACCGCCGCGTTTCGTCACGAGTTCTCCATTGCCGGGCACTCTCCATAACAAGAAGAAAAAAATATCAATCGAATTCGATGAATTTATCAAGTTGGAGAAAGCGAATGAGAAGGTTGTTATCTCACCGCCTCAGGTGCAACAACCGGAGATAAAGGCAAATGGCAAGAGAGTGGTGGTTAATTTGCAAGATACGCTGAAGGCCAACACCACGTATACCATAGATTTCTCCGACGCTATCCAAGATAATAATGAAGGCAATCCTATGGAAAGCTTTACTTACACGTTTTCCACCGGGGCGGAGCTTGACTCAATGGCCATTGCCGGCACGCTGCTCGATGCATCGAACCTGGAACCGGTGAAAGGGTTGTTGGTTGGCTTGCATGCCAATCTGGCCGATTCGGCTTTTATCACACAGCCTTTCGACCGCGTAGGACGTACGGACAGTCGGGGACGGTTCTCCATACGCGGGGTGGCCCCGGGCAAGTACCGCATGTATGCCCTCATGGATGCCGACCAGAATTTTAAGTTCTCCCAACCTACGGAGATCATAGCTTTCAATGACTCTCTCGTTATTCCTTCCATGGAGGAGCGTACACGTCAGGATACTTTGTGGAAAGACTCTCTGACCATAGATACGGTTATGGAGAGGCGGTATACTCACTTTTTGCCGGATGATGTGCTGTTGCGCAGTTTCAAGCAGAAGTCTTTCTCGCAGCGCCTTATGAAGACGGAACGCCTTATACCGGAGAAGTTTTCTTTCTATTTTACAGCTCCGGCTGACAGCCTGCCTCTGATGAAGGGACTGAATTTCGATGAAAAGGATGCTTTTGTCATAGAGCAAACCACCGGACGGAACGATACGATTCATTATTGGATAAAAGATTCCTTACTCTATCAGCAGGATACATTGAGGATGAGCCTGACTTATTTGTACACAGATACGTTGGAACAGTTAGTTCCCAGGACGGATACGTTGAGAATCGTGTCGAAGGTAAGTTGGAAGAAGCTGCAGGAAAAGAAGCAGGAGGAGAAAGAGAAGGCCGAAAAGGAAAAGAAGAAAAAAAGGAAGAAGGGTGAGGAAGAACCGGAGCCGACTACTTTTCTGTCGATGGATGTGTATGCGCCTTCGGCCATGGATGTGTACGACTATATCACACTGAGTTTTACAGAGCCGATAGCGAGCTTTAATGATACTGCTTTGCACGTAAGGCAGAAGGTGGATACGTTGTGGCAGGATGTCCCGTTCGACATTATGCGCGATTCGCTGGATTTGAAACAGTATAATCTGTATGCCGACTGGAAACCGGGTGAAAGCTACGCCTTTGAAGTGGACTCCACCGCTTTTCATGGGCTTTATGGCCTGTTTACCGATAAAGTGAAGAAAGAGTTTACGGTGAAGAAGCTGGAAGAGTACGGACAGATATTCTTCAATATAACCGGAGCCGATTCTTTGGCGTTTGTAGAATTGCTGGATACTCAGGATAAGGTGGTACGGACAGTGCCGGTGGTAGAGGGCAAGGCTGACTTTTATTATCTGAATCCGGGAAAATACGGAGCCCGGCTCATTAATGATACAAACGGAAACGGCGTGTGGGATACCGGTGATTATGCTGCCAAACGCCAGCCGGAAATGGTTTATTATTATCCGCAGGTGCTGGAGTTCAAGGCCAATTTTGATTTGATTCAGGATTGGAATGTGAAAGAAAGGCCACTGGATAAGCAGAAGCCGGATGAACTAAAAAAACAAAAACCAGATGAAGACAAGAAAAAGAAAAATAGCCGGAATAATCGCAACAATGACAGCAACCGCAACAGCGGCAGGGGATACAGTTACTAAAAAGAAGCGGGCATTGGGCCTGCTTTTGCTGGCGGGGCTTTTATGGCTGGGCGGCACGATGCCTGTGCAGGCCCAGTGTGTGGCAAAGAATGAAGCATTCCAGTCGGGTGAGCATGTCATGTATGATTTATATTTTAACTGGAAATTTATCTGGAAGAAAGTGGGACTGGCAAGTTTGACCACGAATGGCACTACCTATCATTCCAAGCCTGCATATCGTTTCAACCTTCTCTCTGTGGGCAGCAAGAAAACTGATTTTTTCTTTAAGATGCGCGATACGTTGACCTGCTATGTCAGTGACAAGCTTGAACCGCTCTATTTCCGTAAGGCTGCCGAGGAGGGGAAGCGTTATACGGTGGATGAGGCGTGGTTTTCCTATAATGACGGTGTGGCTACCGTAAAGCAGAAACGAACGTGGCACAATCCAGTGCGCGAGCCGCAGGAAATGGAATATAGCGACAGCCGTTGCATTTTCGACATGTTGAGCATCTTGGCACAGGCGCGTTCCTACGATCCCCGCGATTACAAAGTCGGGGAGAAGATACTTTTTCCCATGGCAACGGGGCGCAGAGTGGAAGAGCAGACCCTGATTTATCGCGGCAAGGAGGAGATAGAGGCGAATAACGACACCATCTATCGCTGTCTTGTATTCTCTTTTGTGGAATACAAGAAAGGGAAAGAGAAAGAGGTGATCACTTTCTTTGTTTCCGATGACAAGAACCACCTTCCCATACGTTTGGATATGTATCTGAACTTTGGCTCTGCGAAAGCCTTTCTCAAGAGCGTGAGGGGAAACCGCTACCCGATGACATCCGTAGTGGAAAAGTAACCCCGGCCTTCCTAAAGGGGAACGGCAAACGGCAGTGCATCCCCTTTTCTGAAAACGCTGGACTCGAATGTGGCTACCAGTTCTCCTTTTTGGTTGGTGATGTCAATCTGGTAATATCCGGTGCTGCGTCCGGCATACCGTTCGCGGGCTTCGGCATACAGCGTGTCTCCGGGACCGCTGCTGCGCAGGAATGTGATGTTGGAAGAGAGCGAGAAGGCGAGTGTGCCATGGGAGTTGGCGGCGGCTGCCAAAGCAAGGTCGGCCAGCGTAAAGAGGGCCCCGCCCTGGGTGCGGTTGCCGGCATTGAGGTGCTCTTCCGTAATGACCAGACGTGCTTTGCCATACCCTTCTTTTATTTCTATCAATTCCACGCCAACATTGTCGGCGAAGCGGTCTTTCTTGAAAAATTCCTGTGGAGTCATATTGCTTTGATGATTAATGGTTACAATTTATGATTGTTATCAAAGGAAAACCGGTTGTTTTGGACGCAAATGTAATATTTTAGCCTTTAATTGGATAATTTAGGCGGGTTATTTTCTAAGGGCCGCGCTACATTTGCAGTCGAAAAATCGACAATATTAATAAATAAATCCCTTACTTATGAAAACAGCTCTTACTACATTGGGCATTTCCCTTTTTGTTTTGGCAGGTTGTACAGGACAAAAGCAGTCTGCAAACGACTTTATACAGGAGAATATTGATAATGCGGTGGCGCAGGAAACGCTTCAGACCGATATTATTGAGAAATCCGGTGAAATCCTCAACCCGCGTACTATTGATGAGGAGGGAAATATTCATTATATTCCCATTGATGATTGGTGTTCGGGTTTCTTTCCCGGTAATATATGGTATACGTATGAACTGACCGGTGACAAGAAGTGGTTGCCGCTGGCAGAGAAATATACGGAAGCGCTGGACTCTGTGCAATACCTGACTTGGCATCACGACGTAGGTTTTATGATCGGTTCCAGTTATCTGAACGGATACCGTTTTGCCAATAAGGAGGAGTACAAGCCCGTAATAATCCAGACGGCCCGGTCATTGTCCACCCGTTTCCGTCCGAATCCGGGAGTCATTCAGTCTTGGGATGCCGATAAGGGCTGGCAGGCGAAACGCGGCTGGAAATGCCCGGTCATCATTGATAATATGATGAATCTTGAACTGATGTTTGAGGCCACCAGACTATCGGGCGACTCTACTTTCTATGATATAGCCAGAAAACACGCCGACACTACGATGGCGAATCATTTCCGGGCGGATAACAGTTGTTACCACGTAGTGGATTACGATCCGGAAACGGGTGAAGTCCGCAAGAAGCAGACGGCGCAGGGCTATGCCGATGAGTCGGCTTGGGCTCGCGGGCAGGCATGGGCTCTGTACGGCTACACGATGTGTTACCGCTATACGCACGATGTCAAGTACTTGGAGCAGGCTGAAAAAATATACGGCTTTATCTTTAATAACAAGAATCTTCCGGAAGATCTGGTTCCCTACTGGGACTTCGATGCTCCCAAGATTCCTGACGAACCTCGTGATGCTTCCGCCGCTGCATGTACGGCTTCTGCCCTCTATGAGCTGAGCACCTATATTCCGGGCAAGGGATATAAAGAAAAGGCGAACAAGATTATGGAGAGCCTTGCTTCTCCGGCCTATCGTGCCGAGGTGGGGACTAACGGCAACTTCATCCTGATGCATTCGGTAGGCAGTATTCCTCATGGTGCGGAAATTGATGTGCCTCTGAACTATGCCGACTATTACTTTCTGGAGGCTTTAATGCGTAAAAGAGACTTGGAGAAATGAAAAACCGGTTGAATATATTGTTAGGTGGTTTAGGGTTGTTCGCCTTGCAGGGTTGCAAGGCTCCACAGGGCGGACAAGCCCGACAACCCAATGTGATTTATGTCTTTCCCGACCAGTATCGTAACCAGGCAATGGAATTTTGGGGTCAGGAAGGTTTTCGTGAGCGGGTGAACTTCCGGAATGACCCGGTGCATACCCCCCGTCTGAATGATTTTGCGAGGGAGTCCATGGTGCTGACTTCCGCCATGAGCAACTGTCCGCTGAGCAGCCCGCACCGGGGCTCGTTGTTGACCGGAATGTATCCCAACAAAAGCGGCGTCCCTTTGAACTGCAACTCCAACCGTCCTATCAGTTCATTGCGTGCGGATGTGGATTGCGTGAGCGACGTGTTCAGCGGTGCGGGTTACGATTGTGCCTACTTCGGCAAGCTGCACACCGACTTTCCTACTCCCAACGACCCCCAGCGGCCGGGGAAATATGTGGAAGACCGCATACCGGCATGGGACGCTTACACACCGAAAGAGCGCCGTCATGGATTTAATTACTGGTACTCCTACGGCACATTCGATGAGCATAAGAACCCCCATTACTGGGATACGGACGGCAAACGCCACGACCCGCACGAATGGTCTCCGCTGCACGAGGCAGGCAAGGTTGTCTCCTATCTGAGGAATGAGGGTAATGTGCGCGACCCGAAAAAGCCGTTTTTCATCATGGTAGGTATGAACCCGCCGCATAGTCCGTACCGTTCGTTGGACGACTGTATGGAGCAGGACTTCAACCTCTACAAAGACCGGCCATTGGACAGTCTGCTGATCCGTCCCAACGCCGATCCGGAAATGGCAAAGGCGGAGAGTGCGCGTTACTACTTTGCTTCGGTTACGGGTGTTGACCGCGCTTTCGGGCAGATACTCGATGCTTTGGAGGAACTGGGGCTGGATGAGAATACAATCGTTGTTTTCTCTTCCGATCATGGTGAAACGATGTGCAGCCAGCATACGGATGATCCGAAGAACTCTCCGTTCTCCGAGTCCATGAATGTACCTTTCATCGTCCGCTTCCCCGGTAAGATCAAGCCACGTTTGGACGACCTGATGCTTTCCTCGCCGGACATCATGCCCACCTTGCTGGGATTGGCGGGACTGTCCGGTTCCATACCTGCGACTGTGCAGGGACATAACTATGCCCCGCTGTTCTTGGACGAAAAGGCCGATGTGGTACGCCCTACGGGTGCTCTTTATATCCAGAACCTGGACGGAGAGAAGGATGCGGACGGCAAAATCCGTTCTTATTTTCCCGCATCGCGCGGATTCAAGTCGGCCCATTATACGCTGGCGCTCTATATAGACCGCGACAGCCGGAAGCTCGTGAAGAGCCTGCTGTTTGATGACAGGAACGATCCGTACCAGATGAATAACCTCCCGTTGGAGGAGAATAAGGATGTTGTGGACGGACTGTGTGCCGAAATGGGGAAGGTGCTGAAGGAGATTGACGACCCTTGGTATAGGGAACGCATCCTGTCCGATATGATACCGTATGGTGAATAAGGATGATGACTGTTGCACCGGAGTGCTCTGTGACACACCCTTATTATATGCTTTCCGCTTTCGGGGCGCTTATTTGTTCAGCTTCCATTCGCATCCGTCCTTGCCGTCCTTGATTTCAAATCCCAGGGCAGTCAGTTCGTTGCGTATCTTGTCGCTGGTGGCCCAGTCTTTGTTGGCTTTGGCCTTCATGCGTTCTTCCAGCAGCATGTCCACCACTTTTCCGAAGGCGGCTTCGCGTTCGGCATTGGAGGCGTTGTCTTCCTTCAGTCCCAGAATATCGAAGCAGAAGAGGTGGAATGTCTCTTTCAGCTCTTTCAGGTCTTCGGCGGTAATGGTGTCGTTTCCGGCGAGGATGTTGTTCACCATTTTGGCGCCTTCAAAGAGGTGGGCGATGACGATCGGAGAGTTCAGGTCGTCGTTCATGGCTTCGTAGCACTTGGCACGCAGGGCTTTCGCATCTACCGTAGAGGTTGCTGCCGGTGTAATCTTGTCCAGTCCATGTACGGCATCCATCAGTCTGGCCAGACCCTTTTCGGCGGCTTGCAGGGCTTCGTTGCTGAAGTCCACCGTGCTGCGGTAGTGCGCCTGCAAGGTGAAGAAGCGGATGGTCATCGGGCTGTATGCTTGTTCCAGCATGGGGTGCGTGCCGGTGAACAGCTCTTCCAGGGTGATGAAGTTGCCGTAGCTCTTGCCCATTTTCTGTCCGTTCACAGTCAGCATGTTGTTGTGCATCCAGTAGTGCACCATGTCGTGACCTTGTGAGGCTACGGATTGTGCAATCTCACATTCGTGGTGCGGGAAGATAAGGTCCATGCCGCCGCCATGTATGTCGAAGTTCTCGCCGAGGTATTTTTTGCCCATGGCCGTACATTCTGCGTGCCAGCCGGGGAAACCGTTGCTCCATGGGCTGGGCCAGCGCATGATATGTTCGGGCTGCGCACATTTCCAGAGGGCGAAGTCGGCAGGGTTATGCTTTTCGCTCTGTCCGTCCAGCTCGCGGGAGGTGTTGAGCACATCGTCCAGATTGCGGCCGGAGAGTTTGCCGTAATGGTGGTCTTTATTGTATTTGGCCACGTCGAAGTAGACGGAACCTTCACTCTCGTAGGCATATCCGTTCTTCATGATTTCCTTCACGAGTGCTATCTGCTCAATGATATGGCCGCTGGCATGCGGCTCGATGCTGGGCGAAAGGACGTTCAGCGCGTCCATTGCCTGGTGGTAACGGTTGATGTAGTACTGCGCCACCTCCATAGGTTCGAGTTGTTCCAGACGGGCTTTCTTGGCTATCTTGTCTTCGCCGTCGTCGGCATCATGTTCCAAATGCCCTACATCGGTGATATTGCGCACGTAGCGTACTTTGTAGCCGATATGCGTGAGATAGCGGAAAAGCAGGTCGAAAGTTATGGCCGGACGTGCGTGTCCCAAATGCGGGTCGCCATAGACGGTCGGTCCGCAGACGTACATGCCCACATGAGGGGCGTGCAGGGGTACGAATAACTCCTTTTTTCTATCTAAGGTGTTGTAAATGGTCAGTTGTTGTTCCATAACGTTTGTCTTTTAGTTCATTACGAAGCACAAAGTTACGGAATTTCTATGAATATAACAGCCCTGTGTGCGAAATATTATAATAGGCCGATGTGCAGAGATATGTTCCCACCGCGGGAGAGGCATGTTCCCAATACGACTGAACGGGGCTCTCATTACGACTGAAACGTGTTCCCAATACGACTGAAAGGATGTCCCACTATGACCGTCGGCGGTGGGACATCAACCATTCATCCACTCAGCAAGTTACGGAGCGGCGTTGCCTTTGGGCGTGTGCTGCTCGTCCCAGTTGTACTCATCGGTGTACCTGTCGAAAACGGGGACTTCGTCGATGCCTGTCTGAAGAAACAGTGCGGTGATCTCTTCCTGCTCTCCGGGCGAGAGTGCGCGTTCCTGATGCAGAATACGGTAGTAGGTGGTGCGGGGATAAAGGTCGTGTATCTTCCGCTTCAGATACACCGCTTTTTTGTAGGGGATGTTGTCGAAAAGGCTGCTGATGCCCCAGGCATAACGCTGTTTCTCGGTGCTGCGGAAGTAGGCGCACCGGTCGGCTTCTGCGGGATAGTTGGCGGGATTCACCGCCATGATGTGTGTCACTTCGGCAGGAACATGCTGTGCGGCGAGATGGCGCAGGCAGTTTGCGCTCCGGGCGCAGGAGGGATTGAGACAGTGCAGGTAGTGGAAGGGGACGGATTGGTAGTTGAAGTTTTCCATGATGTTTTCTTTTGGTGGTGGCAAAGATAGGGTTTTCTCAGGATGAAATACTATTTTTGCGGCATGAAGTCAAAAGAACGTGTGTTATTGGGAATGAGCGGCGGTACGGACAGCTCTGTGGCTGCCATGAGACTGCAGGATGCCGGTTATGAGGTGACGGGAGTTACTTTCCGTTTTTACGAGGTGGACGGCAGGACGGAGTATTTGGACGATGCGCGTGCATTGACTGCGAGGCTGGGCATTGAGCATGTTACATACGATGCGCGGGAGCTTTTCCGCGAACGCATCATCCGCTACTTTATCGATGAATACCTGGCGGGGCATACTCCTGTCCCCTGCACGCTCTGCAACAATGAACTGAAATGGGCGCTTCTGGCAAGAATAGCCGATGAAAAGGGGATTTATTGGATTTCCACCGGGCATTATGCGCGTAAAGCCCTCTTGGGAGAACAATGTTATATCGCTCCGGCATCGGACAGGGACAAGGACCAGACTTTCTTTTTGTGGGGATTGAAACAGGACATCTTGCAGCGCATGTTGCTCCCGATGGGGGATGTGACGAAAGAGGAAGCGCGCGCCTATGCTGCCGGGCGTGGGTTTGCGCGTGTCGCCTCCAAGAAGGACAGTATAGGGGTATGCTTCTGCCCGTTGGATTACCGTTCTTTCCTGAAGCGTGAAGTCCCTGCGGGGCGGTTGCCGGGAAAGGGTCTTTTTATCGGTGAAAAGGGGGAAATATTGGGCAGCCACGAGGGGTATCCCTTTTATACGATAGGCCAACGGCGCGGGCTGGGGATTCATCTCAATCGTGCCGTATTTGTGAAGGAAGTCAGGACAGCGACGAACGAGGTGGTACTTGCACCGCTCGCTTCCCTGTATAAGGACGAAATGCTGCTGAAAGATTGGAACCTCGTCAGTGAGCAACGGGTGTTGGGCATGGAAACGGTCATCGTGAAGATACGCTATCGCAAGCAGGCGAACCGTTGCAGGGTGGCTCTGATGGCGGACGGATGCCTGAGGGTGTCGTTGCTGGAGCCTTTGGAGGCTATCGCTCCGGGACAGGCCGCCGCTTTCTATGATGCGGACGGCTTGCTGTTGGGAGGTGGTATCATTCTTTGAAATTCAGTTTCAGCATTTCCTCGATGTACTCTCTTGTATTGCTGAGGCGGGGAACCTTGTGCTGTCCGCCGAGTTTGCCTTTGCTGTCCAGCCAGTCGTGGAACAGGTCCTTGCGGGCCACGATTATCTCCAACGGCTGTAAGGCCAGGTCGTTTTGCCGTTTGGCCTCATAGTCGGAATTTACTTCTTTTAGGGTGTCGTCCAGTATCTTGGCAAACTTCTCCAGGCTATCCGGCATCCGGGCAAACTCAACCAGCCACTGGTGGCGGCATTTGGCGTGCTCGTCCATAAAGACAGGAGCTGCGGAATAGTCTATGATCTGCGCTCCGGTGGCTGCACAGGCTTTGTTCAGGCCTTTCTCGGCATTCTCCACAATCAACTCTTCGCCAAAAGCGTTGATGAAGTGCTTCGTGCGGCCGGTAATGACAAATTTGTAGGGGCGGTTGTCGGTGAACTTCACTGTGTCCCCGATCATATAACGCCATAGTCCGGCGGAAGTGGAGATGACCATTGCGTAGTTTTTGTTCAGCTCTACCTCTTCCAGACAACAGATGCGTGGATTCTTCTTGCCGACATCTTCCAGGGGAATGAATTCATAGAAGATGCCGTAGTCAATCATCAGCAGCATGGCAGGGTCGTTCGGGTCGTTTTGCGTGCCGAAATAGCCTTCGGATGCATTGTACGTTTCCACATAATGCATCTTGGAACTTTTGATGATTTGCTTATATTGCTCCCGGTAAGGAGTGAAAGCTACTCCGCCATGGAAGAATACTTCCAGATTGGGCCATACTTCTTCCAGCGACTGCTTGCCGGTTTTCTCCAGTATGTGTTTGATGAGCACCAGCATCCAGGAGGGCACTCCCGAGAGGTTGGTGACATTGGTGTGGAGCGTGCTGTTGGCTATTGCTTCCATCTTGGACTCAAAATCACTCATCAGGGCGATCTTCTTGCTCGGCACGCGGATGTAATTCACCAGCGGGTGTACATTCTGTATCAGTATGGCGGATAAATCGCCCACCAGGCTGTGGTTGGAATTCAGGTTCGGGCTGTGGCTGCCGCCGAGAATGAGGCCTTTCCCTGAGAAGAAGCGGCTTTCCGGGTTCTGCCCCAGATAGATGGCGACGGCGTCTTTGCCGCCCTGATAGTGGGTGTCCTGCAGGGACTCTTTGCTGACCGGCAGGAATTTGCTTTTATCATTGGTTGTTCCCGAAGACTTGGCAAACCAGCGTATTTCCGAGGGCCATAGCAGGTTCTGCTCGCCGGCCCGCAGACGGGCTACGTAAGGCTTGATCTCTTCGTAGGTTTGTATGGGAAGACGTTTCTTGAAATCTTCATAAGTACGGATGGAAGCGTAATCGTATTTCTTGCCCCATTCCGTATTGGCGGCCATACGTATCAGGCGGTGCATGACGCCTGCCTGCAGTTCGCTTGCATGGTCGGTGTATCGTTCGATTTCTTTCAGGCGGGGGGCGAAGTATACTTTGTTCAGAAATTTTGTAATATTCATCGTTCTTATTGAAATCTGTATTTAATGCGCAAAAGTAATCTTATTTATCGGCATCTCTATCTTTTTTCTCTTTTTTTTCTATCTTTACGTCCGTATAGGAGAAAAGAACCGTAATTTAAACTAAAACATTATGAGAATCGGTATTTTGACTTCAGGCGGGGACTGTCCCGGTATCAATGCGACTATTCGTGGCGTATGCAAAACCGCTATCAACCACTATGGAATGGAGGTGATAGGTATTCACAGCGGCTTTCAAGGATTATTAACAAAAGATGTGGAGTCGTTTACGGATAAGTCCTTGTCGGGATTGCTGAACCTGGGCGGTACAATGCTGGGGACCTCCCGCGAAAAGCCGTTCAAGAAGCATGGAGTGGTGTCCGATGTGGATAAACCTGCTTTGATAGAGAAGAACGTCAAAGAACTGGGGCTGGACTGTATTGTGTGCATTGGCGGCAACGGTACGCAGAAAACCGCCGCAAAACTGGCTGCCAGAGGACTGAACGTCGTTTCCGTTCCCAAGACCATCGATAATGATATTTGGGGGACTGATTTCTCCTTCGGCTTTGACTCTGCCGTCAGCATCGCTACGGATGCCATAGACCGGCTTCACTCCACTGCCAGTTCGCACAAACGGGTGATGGTGATAGAGGTAATGGGACACAAAGCCGGGTGGATTGCATTGTATTCCGGCATGGCGGGAGGAGGCGATGTGATCCTGATTCCCGAACTTTCCTATAATATCCACAATATCGGAGATACAATCCTGAACCGCTTGAAAAGAGGGAAACCCTATTCTATCGTAGTGGTGGCGGAGGGCATCCAGACTGACGGCAGGAAGCGTGCCGCTGAGTATATCGCGCAGGAGATTGAATACGAAACGGGTATTGAGACGCGTGAAACCGTTCTGGGGTATATTCAGCGTGGAGGTTCGCCTACGCCTTTTGACCGTAATCTGTCGACCCGCATGGGAGGTCATGCTACGGAGCTGATTGCAGGAGCGCGGTTCGGGCGTATGGTGACTCTGAAAGGAAATGAAATATCCTCGGCGCCTTTGGAAGAGATAGCCGGAAAACTTAAGTTAGTGACCGAGGAACATGATTTAGTTGTTCAAGGCAAGCGTATGGGAATCTGCTTCGGATAGCTTCTCTGTTGCGTCTGTTGCGTTTTCTTCCGCTGCCGTATTTTCTTCTATCATGTGGTTTTGCACTTTGGCTGTTTCAATGGCCGTTTTGAAGTTGCCGTCATTCTTTATCTTTTTCAAGGCCATTTGTGCGGCATTCTGTTGTGACTCTTTCTTGGAATAGCCTGTGCCTGTACCGGCTGGAAGATTCTCAATGAGGACTTCTGTGTGGAACATTGGGTTATAGTCCCGGTCGAGGGACTGTTCTATCAGCTCAAAGGAGACTTCCATTTTGTTCTTCTGGCTCCATTCGATGAGCTTGGACTTGAAGTTGACTTCCTTGCGCGACATCTTGTCAAGGTCAATGTAGTTCTTGAGGATTTTCTCTTCCATGAACTGTTTGCAACGTTCGTAGCCCTGATCCAGATAGATGGCTCCGATAAGTGCTTCGAAAGCATTGCCGTACATGTAGCTGTTGTGTGAAGAAGAACGGGTGGAGTATTTGACAAGTTTGTCCAGCCCTATTTCTACGGCCAGTTTGTTCAAGGTTTCCCGTTGCACGATTTTTGAACGGGTATTGGTAAGAAAGCCCTCCCGGCGGCCTTCAAAGTGCTTATACACAATATCTCCCACGATGGCGTCCAGAATGGCGTCGCCCAAGAATTCCAGTCGCTCGTTGTTCAATGGCCGTCCTTTCTCGGAACGGACAGAGGTGGACTTGTGTAGCAGGGCCTGCTGGTAGAAACGGATATTGCGGGGGAAAAAACCAAGTATCTTGTAAAAACAAAAATAAGACTCTCTGTCCTTACGGAATAAGAGCCTTATTTTGTCTATTTGGTTACGTAACACGACCGTATTATTCTGCGTATTTCTTGAAAATAACACATGCGTTATGACCACCGAATCCAAAAGTATTGGACAAGGCTACGTTCACTTCACGCTTTTGGGCTTTGTTGAACGTAAAGTTCAGGTCATAGTCGATGTTTTCGTCGTTGTCACCCTCTTCGTGGTTGATAGTCGGAGGAACAATGCCATTCTGGATAGCAAGGATACTTGCAATAGCTTCTACCGCACCGGCAGCACCCAATAAGTGGCCTGTCATGGATTTGGTTGAACTGATGTTCAGTTCATAAGCATGCTTTCCGAATACTTCCTGGATAGCTTTTACTTCCGAAATATCACCAACCGGAGTAGATGTACCATGAACATTGATGTAATCTACTTCCTCAGGCTTCATCTCTGCGTCTTCCAACGCATTTCTCATTACCAACTTGGCTCCCAAGCCTTCCGGGTGGGAAGCTGTCAGGTGATGAGCATCGGCAGACATACCTACACCGGCAACCTCTGCATAAATCTTGGCGCCACGTGCTTTGGCGTGTTCCAGTTCTTCAAGAACCAGACATCCACCGCCTTCACCCATGATGAAGCCGTCGCGGCTTGCGCTGAACGGACGGGATGCAGTCTCCGGAGAGTCGTTGCGGGTAGATAAAGCGTGCATAGCGTTGAAACCACCTACACCACAAGCGGCGATAGCTGCTTCCGAACCACCGCTGACAATGGCATTGGCCTTACCCAAACGGATGAGGTTGAATGCATCAGCAATAGCATTGGTAGAAGTGGCGCATGCAGAACAAGTCGCATAGTTAGGACCATGAAAACCGTACAGGATAGAAATTTGTCCGGCAGCAATGTCCGAAATCATCTTAGGGATGAAGAACGGATTGAACTTAGGACCGTTTTCTTTATGGAGGGCATAGTTACCTGCTTCTTCTTCAAATGTACGGATTCCACCAATACCGGCACCAAAGATGACACCGATTTTGTTCAAATCCTCATTTTCGACATCAAGACCGGAATCTTCTACCGCCTGCTTGGCTACGCCGATAGCGTATTGAGTATACAAGTCCATCTTGCGAGCCTCTTTGCGGTCGATATATTGATTGGCATCAAAGTTCTTCACTTCGCCGGCCAATTTGACTTTTCGATCAGTTGTATCATAGCGGGTAATGGGGCCGATGCCGCATTTTCCTTCGCGCACGGCCGCCCAGCTCTCCACCGCCGTGTTGCCGATCGGCGAAACAGCGCCCAGTCCGGTGATCACAACGCGTCTTTTTTCCATTGCTCTCTCCTCCTCAGTTTCGGTTTTCATACAGCCATACCGCCGTCCACACACAGTGTCTGGCCCGTAATATAGGCTGCCTCCGGTGCGGCAAAAAAAGCCACAGCCTGAGCCACTTCTTCTGCTGTGCCCGCGCGGCCTGCCGGAATGGATGCAAGCATCCCCTCCCGCACAGCCTCCGGCAGAACGCGGGTCATGTCCGTATCGATCATCCCCGGTGCTACAGCATTTACCGTAATGCCCTTAGCCGCCAATTCCTTGGCCGCCGCCTTGGTAAAGCCCAAAAGGCCCGCCTTGCTGGCGGCATAGGCCGTCTGTCCGGCATTGCCGCGCACGCCCACGACGCTGCTGATGTTCACAATACGCCCATAGCGCTGGCGCAGCATCACCCGGGAAGCTTCCTTCGTACAGAAATAAGCGCCGCGCAGATTGGTTTCCAGCGTTCGGTCAAAATCCTGCACCTTCGCCATCAGCAAAAGGCTGTCCAGCGACACGCCGGCGTTGTTGACCAGGATATCCAGCCGTCCAAAGCGCTCTTTTACCGCTTTCACCAGGGCCGCGCACGCTTCCGGATCGGACACATCGGCACAATATGCTTCTGCCTCCACCCCCAGCGCACGGCACTGCTCCACCGTTTCCAGAGCCGCTGCTTCATTGCCGGCATAATTTACCGCTACAGCGGCGCCTTGCCGGGCCAGCTCCAGACAAATGCCACGGCCAATTCCCCGGCTTCCTCCGGTCACCAATGCTACATTTTCCTGCAGGCTCATTTTGTTTCTCCTTTCAGTGCCGCCAGAACTTCCGCCGCCTCAGCAGCAGTGGATAAGGTCATGGTTTGAATCGACGGAGCGGTCTTTTTTACCAGCCCGCTCAGCGTCCGGCCCGGGCCGATCTCCACAGCCAGATCTATGCCATCAGCCTCCATAGCCAGAATGGTCTCGCGCCACCGCACGCCGGTCTGAACCTGTCGCACCAGCAAATCACTGATTTGCTCCCCTTCCTGCGCCCGTCCGCCCAGACAGTTGAAATAAACGGGACATTCCATCGGATGGAACACAATGGTTTCAAAGTGTTTCTGCAGCACGTTGCCTGCACTGGCCATGAGGGACGTGTGGAAAGGACCGCTGACCTTCAGGGGCATGCAGCGCTTGGCGCCCAGCTCTTTGGCCAGTACGCCGGCCTGCTCTACCGCCGCCCGTGCGCCGCTGATCACCAACTGACCCGGGCAGTTGTCGTTGCAGATCTCCACCACACCCAGCGCCCGGGCACCGTCGCACGCTTTTTGCAGGGTTTCCCGATCCAGCCCCAGCACGGCGGTCATGGCACAGTCGATTCCTTCGGCGGAGTGCTCCATCGCTTTACCGCGTAGCGCCACCGTCTGCACCGCCGTATCAAAATCGAGTACGCCGGCGCTTTGCAAGGCCGCATATTCTCCCAGAGAAAGGCCCGCCACAGCCTGGGGCCGAACCCCCTCCTGGATCAGCAGCCGCGCCGCAGCCACTTCCATCGCCAGCAGGCACGGCTGCGTATAGCGGGTCTGGTTTAAAAGACCTTCCGGGTCTTCAAAGCAAAGCTGCTTCAGGTCAAAATCCAGCAGCGCATCCGCCTGGTCAAAGGCCGCGCGGAAAACGGGGTATGTTTCATAAAGATCTTTTCCCATACCAGCCTTCTGACTTCCCTGTCCTGCAAACAAAAATGCCAGTTTCATCGCCACGTCTCCTCCAATTCTTTCAGAATCTGCCGCAGGGGGCGAATTTCATGAAGCATGCCCGCCACCTGTCCAGCCATCAGGGAACCGTTTTTCGTATCGCCCTCAAACACGGCTTTGCGCAGCGAACCAAGGGTAAATTGCTCCAGTTCCATTTTGTCTGCTCCTGCCTTCTCCCGGCTGAGATAGGCACGGGCCATCTGATTTTTCAGTACCCGCACCGGTGTACCGCCAATGCGGCCCGTCACCACAGTATCACTGTCGGAAGCTTTGAGCAGAGCCTGTTTGTAATTATCGTGGATGGGGCACTCCTCACTGACCAGCAGGCAGGTGCCCAGCTGCGCGCCGCAGGCACCCAGCGCCAGTGCCGCTGCCAACTGCCGCCCGCTGGCAATACCGCCGGCTGCAATCACCGGCAGATCTGTCAACGCGCGGATCTGCGGCACCAGAGCCATGGTGGTCATTTCACCCACATGGCCGCCGCTTTCCGTGCCCTCGGCAATAAAGCCGTCCACCCCCAGCGGAGCCAGGCGTTTTACCAGCGCGCCGGCAGCCACCACCGGAAAAATTTTGATGCCGGCCTCTTTCCACATGGGGATGTATTTGCCCGGCACGCCGGCACCAGTGGTTACAACGCCCACGCCTTCTTCCACTACAATCTTTGCCTGCTCCTCCACCTCAGGGTTCATCAGCATCAGATTGACACCGAAGGGACGATCCGTTAATTCTTTGCAGCGACGGATATGGTCCCGCAGCTGCGCGGCGTTCATACCGCCGGCACCTACAAGTCCCAGAGCACCGGCATTGCTGACTGCCGCAGCAAACTCACCGGTGGCAATGCTGGCCATACCGCCCTGGATCAGGGGAAATTCTGTACCGAAAAGTTCATTTAATTTCATTCTGTTTCCTCCTCACCAACGCAGCAATGCTCCGGCCCAGGTCCCCCACCAAATCCCACCAGCAGAACACGCATGCCTTTGCGCAGTCCGCCCGCGCGCTGCAGCTCGTCCAACGCCAGCGGGATGCTGGCGGCAGAGGTGTTGCCGCAGTGATCAATATTCTGATAAAAAAGTGATGCGTCCGCCCTCAGGCGCTTGGCCAAAAACTCGGTAATCCGGGCGTTGGCCTGGTGGCAGACGATCCAGTCGAGATCACCAATGCCAATCCCCTCCTGTTCCAGCAGCTGGCGGACGGATTTTTCCGCCACCTCGACAGCAAAACGAAACACCGCCTGCCCTTCCATATGTACAGCAGCCTTTTCCGGCCCCGGTCCCTGCACGCGGATACTCATATCATCGCCCCGGCTGCCAAAAACTGTATGCCAGCATGCATCCTCGCGGCGGCGCACCAGCACAGCGCCCGCACCGTCGCCGAAGAGCACACAAGTGCTCCGGTCGTCCATATCCAACACACGGCTGATCACCTCGCACCCCAACACCAGGGCATAGGGCCGGGATGCCCCAGAAAGCAGGCTGTGGGCTGTGTGCAGCGCGTATACAAAGCCTGCACAGGCTGCATTCAGATCAAAACATATGGTATCTTCCAGCAGTCCCAGCTCCCGCTGGAGCAGGCAGGCCGTGGAGTGACTGGCAAAATCGGGCGTGAACGTAGCCACCAGGCACACACCCACCTCTTCCGGTTTCACACCGGCACGTTCCAATGCCTGGCGAGCTGCCTGCGCCGCCATAGCGACGCCGTTTTCTCCCCCGCTGCAGTGACGGCGAGAATGGATACCCGTACGGCTGAATACCCATTCATCGCTGGTATCCACCCGCTGGGCAAGCATTTCATTGGTGACCACTTGTGTGGGAACACAACTCCCCGTGGACAGGATCTCCGGTGCGCTCATAGTTGCTCCTTTCTTGCCTGTCCCAACTTCTGGAACCGGCGATAACGGCTCTCCGCCAATTTTTGCCCGCTCAGTTTCAGCAGCGGCCCCAGCTCCCGCCACAGCGCCGCATCCACGGTACGGAAGGTCGCTTCCCAATCGGTCTGTGCTCCGCCGGGCGGTTCGGGAAGGACTTCTTCCACCACACCGCCCTGGTACAGATCGTGCGCAGTCAGGTGCATCAGTTTCGCCGCATCGGCACTGCGGGCAGAATCTTTCCACAGGATCGAGGCAAAACCTTCCGGACTGAGTACAGAATACACCGCATGCTCCAGCATCAGCACCCGGTCCGCCACAGCCAGCGCCAAAGCGCCGCCGCTGCCGCCCTCTCCTGTAACCACAGTGAGCACCGGTACAGTGACCCCACTCATGCTGGCAATACAGCGGGCAATCGCCTCGCCCTGACCATGCTGCTCGGCTTCTTTTCCCGGATAAGCGCCGGGCGTATCCACAAAGGTAATCACCGGGCGATGAAAACGCTCCGCCTGTTCCATCAGACGCTGCGCTTTCCGATAACCTTCCGGGGAAGGCATGCCGAAACGGCAGGTGAGATTTTCATCCAGATTTTTTCCCTTGCGATGGCCCAGCACGGTAACCGGAATCCCGTGAAACCGGGCAATGCCGCCCAGGATCGCGCTATCCTCGCCGCCGCAGCGGTCACCCCGCTGCTCAAAAAAATCCGTGAAAAGATGCGCGATGTAATCCACTACACCGGGGCGGCCGGCATCCCGTGCCAGTGCCACCTGCTGCCAGGGCGTCAACTTTTCCTGCATTTCGGGCAGACTCTTTTCTTCTTTTTCTGTTTTTACTTTCACAGCGCTGCGCCTCCTTTTTTGCCTTCATGCAGCAACAGCACCTGAGAAAGCACCGCACGCCACCGGTCGCGGGGTACAATCTGATCCAGGAATCCGTTCTGCAGCAGCGCCTCGGCGCTCTGGAACCCTTCGGGCAGCTTTTCGCCGATCGTCTGTTCAATCACCCGCGGCCCGGCAAAGCCGATTAACGCGCCCGGTTCAGCAAGCATAATATCGCCC
>ENA-UESD01001020-UESD01001020.1-human-gut-metagenome-genome-assembly--contig:-NODE-1020-length-23809-cov-7.934856_pt1 | contig 23809 bp, 17 predicted proteins | sample MGYA00242985_ERZ507986 | MGnify/ENA primary metagenome ERZ507986 (study PRJEB26167, sample SAMN06115408) | human gut metagenome | host: Homo sapiens | place: China:Guangxi | collected 2016-04-06... | reverse complement strand
AGTTGGTTTGCAGTAATATTGATGACATGGGGGATGGTGTATTCCTCGTGTGAGGACTGGACAGACCCGGAAAGCATTGATATCCATTATCCTACGTTTGAAGAGCAGAATCCGCAGTTATATGCTGATTATATCAGAGATCTGAAGAACTACAAAGCTGGAGAACATAAGTTAGTCTTTGTTTCTTTTGACAATCCGGTCGGTAATCCAAGTAACCAGGTCGAACGTCTCATCGCTATACCGGATAGTGTCGATTTCGTCTGTTTGAACAACTCAGAAAACCTTTCGAATGAAACACAAGTCGAAATGGTGAAAATACGCGAGAAAAGTATTCGTACGCTTTCCATTATCAATTATGAGAGTCTGGAACAAGAATGGAATAAGAAGGCGAAAGAAAATTCAGAATTGACGGAAGAAGATGCGCAAAAGTATCTGAACGAACGTACGGACGCTATGTTGGCTCTGTGTGACAGCTATGGATATGACGGCATCCTTATCGATTATACAGGACTTTCAATGGTAGGCATGCAAGAAGCTGTATTGCAACAATACAAGACGCGCCAACAAAACTTTTTCAGTAGAGTATTAGATTGGCGAAATAAACATGCCAACAAAACATTGGTATTATACAGTTATGTGCAATATCTGACTCCCGAAAACATGGATATGCTGGATGAATATAATCATTTGATATTGAAAACCGCTTCTTCCAAAAATATAGATGATTTGACATTGAATGTTCTCATGGCTATTCAAGCAGGGATAGATGCAGCAGGAATGGATGCGAACCCTGTTCCCAAAGATCGTTTTGTAGCTTGTGCGCAGCTTCCTCAACAAGAAGATAAGGATATGATAATCGGTTATTGGAATACACAGGATGCAAATGGAAACAAGACATTGGCTGCACAAGGTACTGCTCAATGGATTGTACAATCATCTTCAACTTATACCCGTGCTGGTATTTTTATAACCAATATCCAAAAGGATTATTACAACAATACCTACGCGGCAGTACGTGAAACTATTCATATAATGAATCCTAATAAATAGAAATACAATATGAAATTACATATTTATCAATTGGCTATTATGGCACTTACCGTATTTACGATGAGCAGCTGTAAGGATACGGATATTAATGATGAACATCATTATGACAATAAGCTTTATATAAGCTCGGTACCTGTAACAGACGATTTACTAATTAAAGAAGACATATTGTCTGATAGTCGAAAAATCACTTATCGGCTTGCAGCTCCCGCTGATGATGAAGTCCAAATTAGCTTTGATGCGAAACCGGCTTTGACAGCTGCTTACAATCTGAGTTTTGCAGATAATGCTACAGCACTTCCCGAGGCATATTATGATATCCCTGTGAAAGACGCTACGATTAAAACCGGAGAAATTTCCGGGGATGACATCATCGTGAATTTCGTCAATTTGAATCAATTGGACGACTCACGTCGCTACGTGCTGCCTGTCACAATAACAGATGTATCCGGTATCGGAGTTCTTGAGAGTGCCCGTACTACTTATTTTATCATCAAAGGCGCTGCTCTTATTAATGTTGTAGCTAATATTAAAGAAAACTATTTTCCGATAAAATGGAATAGTGATGTAAGCAAGATGACTACTATTACAGTGGAAGCATTGGTACGAAGTGATGACTGGGTAGCCAAGCGCGACAATGCATTAAGTTCTGTTTTTGGAATTGAAGGTAATTTCCTGATACGTATCGGTGATGGTGACCGTCCGCGTGATCAACTTCAGGCATTTGTGCCAGGCGGAAGTTTTCCACCGGCAAATCACGCACCGGGTATTGGACTTCCGGTAAATGAATGGGTACACATAGCTGTTGTGTATAATACTGTCAATAAAAACCGGATTTATTATAAGAATGGTGTGGAAGTTTATAAAGACCAGTCGGCAAATAGTACAGTAAATTTAACTAGGAATTGTTATATAGGTCGTTCTTTCGATGGCACCCGTTGGCTTCCGGGCGAGATTTCGGAAGTTCGTATCTGGAACGTAGAGAGAACTGCAGAGCAGATTGCAGATAATCCTTACAAGGTAGATCCTGCAAGTGAAGGGCTCGTAGCTTATTGGAAATTTAATGAGGGTTCCGGAAAAGTTGTCATAGACCGTACCGGAAATGGAAATGATATTACCGGGAATAAAGAACCGGTATGGATTCCTGTAGAACTTCCTCAAATGTATTAATCCTTTTTATTAAAAAGAATATTATTATGAAACAAAAATATCTGATAACAGGTTTGGTGGTTGCTACATTTACAAGCTGCTTAACTTATCTAACCTCTTGTGCTGATGATCTTGTAATAGATACAACGGTTGATGAATCAGCATATACCGGTATTTATGAGAACAACGGATATCTACGTGACGGAAAGTCAAATTTGGCTTCTAGCGTAATAGAACTGTACAAGGATACTTATACTACTTCTGTAAAGATGGGGCTTAGTAAAGCACCGGGTAGTACTACTTCCGCTCAAGTGATCATTGATGCCAATTATTTGGATACTTATAATAAAGAGCATGAAACTGATTTTGAATTATATCCTGAGCACCTCGTGTCTTTCAAGAATGACGGGATGCTTACGGTAGATGTTCAAACAAAATCTGCCCGGACTGATATCACCATTCAGGCGGATGGCACCTTAAAAGAAGATAAAACATATGCTTTGCCTATAGCTCTTACCCACACAAGCAGTGACATTACCATAAAGGATGAGAAAGCCGGTCATTGTATCTATTTGATAAAAGATATGAGAAAGTTGGGAGATACCTATAAAGGGGAAGATGTGGTAAAATCATTTGTTTTCTTTGATGGTACAAATCCACTGAATGCCTTGTCTTTTCAATTGGAGAACGGAAAACTGTTATGGGATGTTGTGTCTCCATTTGCCGCTAATATAAACTGGGATGCACAGGCTCAACGTCCTTATTTGAAATGCAATAGCTATATACAATACTTGTTGGATAATAATGAGGTGTTTTTACAACCGCTCCGTAAGCGCGGTGCTAAAATAGTATTGGGAGTGCTTAGCAACGGGGATATCACAGGGGTAGCGCAATTATCCGAACAAGGTGCCAAGGACTTTGCACGAGAATTGGCTCAGTATTGCAAAGCATATAATTTGGACGGAGTGTGTTTTGACGATGAGTATGAAGGTGCTTATGACCCGAATAATCCGGCACTGACAAAGCCTACTGAAGAGGCTGCCGCACGTTTATGTTACGAGACTAAACAAGCAATGCCTGACAAAATCGTAGCGGTATATGCATTACGAAGAATGTATAGTTCGAAGGTGACTGTTGTTGATGGAGTAACTATGAAAAATTGGATAGATATTGTTATTGGTGACTATGGTAGAGATCCTTCGTCCAATCCTTACGGAGACTTGACATCTAAAGAATGCTCCGGTCAATCCATGGAGTTCGTCAGAGGTACTGGCGGTGATTTGCAAGGGCAAAGACTGATAAACCAAGGTTCCGGTTGGTTTGTGGGATTCTCGCCGAAACCGGAGAATTACAGCAATGTGTTCCGCCGTCTGTCTGATGTAAAAACTCTGTATGGTTCTCCATTAATGGCACCTACTGTATTTTATAAGGACAATGACGCCACACCTTACCAATATCCCGATGATTTACAATAAAATTAAAAATAATTGTAGAAATGAGAATACTTTATAGATTTTTCTTTTTGTTGGCGATTAGTTCGCTGACAGTTCTTTCCGGATGCCGGGAAGATGAAGATTTGAATTTGCTTACTTATCCCGATAACAATTTTACGCTTGCGGCGGATGATGAGGACGGTTCGGAAATAACGGTGAATGCTACCTATAATAATGATGGCATATTAGAGTTTGATAAGCTTGTAACATTCACTTTTCGTTTTAATGCATCTCCCGAGGAAACAATAGTCACCTTTGAACCGATGGGAGAGAATGTGGAGTTAAGCGATACTAAATTGATAATTCCGGCAGGCTATACAGATGCCAACGTTACTTTGAATGTAAAAGATATGGAAGCTTTTCAATCCAATTATGATGAGGCCACCTGTAATTTAGGAGTAAAAGCTACCGTACAAGGATATAAGATGCCGTCTACCACTTTAGAAGCAAAAGCCCTGATAAAAAAAGCGGCTTATGTAGCCACAGGTTTCCTGGAAGGAAAAGCCGATAGTAAAACTACGTTTGAGCATATTTATTTTAACGGAGAATTTAAGAAAACGGAGCGGAATCTATATACATTTAGTGTACAGTTGGATCGCCCTGCTCGGAAAGATGTAAAGGTAAAACTTACAACGGAAGGATTGGATGATGAATATCTGAAAGACATAACTATCACTCCTTCTGAAATCGTAATACCGGCAGGGGAGAAAACGACTGGGGATATTACTTGGGAAATTACTAATGACTTTTTGCTTCGTACGTCGGATGATTCGTCAAACACATTAAATATAATGGCTACTTTCGAGTGTGAAGACCCGGTCTTTGTGCAGGACGAGAAGAGAAGTTCTTTCACTTTGAATATAAATAAATATATAAAAGGATTTGAATTTGTTTCTTACAAACGACCTTCCGGTTGGGTAGAGTGGTCTAAACAAGGTTGGTCTGTAGAAGTAGAAGACAACGGAGATATCTGGCAAAATGATGGTGGTAGTGCGCTTATTGACGGAACTACAAACAACTATGAGGGAATAGCATCCGATGGAAACATTTCGTTTACGCTTGACATGGGAGAAGAGAGAACGATTAATGGAGTAGGCTTTGATTACATATATTATTCTGCTCCTCAAAATATACAATTATCAGTATCTTCAGATGGTAATACATGGAATTATTTGGGCAAGGTAGCCAGTGCTGATGAGGATGCGGATTATTATAAATTCATTGAACCTATAACTGCAAGATATGTGAAATGTGAACTTTTGGCTTCTTGGGGATGTGAACTATATGAAGTTTATGTCTTTAAGTAATGTCTGAGTCTATAAGAACATAGGTTAAAGTTTGTATTTGAGTCGGAGTCTTGATAAAGAGATTCCGACTTTTTTATGCTCTATTTGGATATCAATATATTTATAATATTTCTTAGTGAGATGATTTCTATATTTCAATAGTTGATTAAATGTATAATTTATTCAACTGCTACCTTCATTATATCTACTTAGAAAACAAACCTCATCCCCCCCTTTTCTCCGCCTGCTTGTATTTCTTAATCTCCATTGAAAGATACTTCATTTGTTGAGCAGACATGAAATCACGGATAGGGCATAAGTCCGGTTCTTCATCATCTTGAGGACATGATGCTTCCAATGCCTGATAATATTCCAGTTTATCCTCTTTAAATATAGTGGCTAGAGGGAGTTGATGATAAGAGAGAATATAATTCATCAATAAGCGTGAAATTCTTCCGTTTCCATCGGCAAACGGATGGATGCTGACTAAATAAAAATGGGCGTCGAAAGCTAACTGATAGATAGAGTCGGGTGTCTGAACTTGTTTGATACGCTGATTTACTGATTCTCATAAGTATAACATGAACTTTAAACTCATAAATTCCACCAGTTTCACCTTATATCTGAAACATCGATGAATAAGGAGATAGCGGGTGAAAGCGTAGAAGAAATCAAGGTGAAATCTCCCGTTATTGCTTTCACCTTTCAAATTTATTTATACCGGTTGCTGGGCATATAGAGCCACCGTACTGAATATATAGATTCAATATGGTAAGTATATAGATACAATGTGTTGAATATATAGATACACCAACTCAAACATTAGTGGCTGAAAATTAAGGTGTTAATCCCTTGTGTTCAGGCTGTTAATACCTGATGGATTATCTATTAATACCTGACAACAGATTTGCTATAAGCATATTCTTATTAGCTATAAGCATATCCGGATTAGCTATAATGATATTGTTTTTAGCTCAAGGGATATTTTTGAAAAAACAAGGTGAAACCGATAATGTCCAGTTTTACCTGAATTTGCCACTTGCTTTCACCCGCTATCTCTTTATTCATCGGCATTTCGAGAATCAGGTGAAATCGATGAATAGTAATGGTCTTATAGTGGCATTTATGATACTTTATCTCAAAAAGTAGTGAAAAGTAATCAAAAACAATAGCCTGAAAGCAGACTTCTTTGCTTTCAGGCTATCGCTTTCAGCCGGAATCCCGATAATTAGCTACTTTCAGAAAGAAACTGAAGGCTGAAACCGGGATGGCGACAATTTTATAGAGAAAGGATTATTGCTCTTTAGAGAAAGAATAAGGCATATCCTCTTCTTTCGTTCCTCTGTTCTTATTCGGTTGGTTACCCATATGCACTTTGATAGTGCCACCTTTGAATAAGTCTTCGTGACGGAGATAATTCTTGGTATAATCAGTACCATTAACATTCAGCGAGTTGACATAGAAATTCTTTTTGCTGTTGTTCGGAGCATCAATCACTAAACTGTTTCCATTCTCGAAGTGGAGCGTAGCTTTCTTGAATAACGGGGCACCTATGATATACTCGTCCGTTCCCGGGCAAACAGGGTAGAATCCCAGTGCCGAAAATACATACCAGGCGGAAGTCTGCCCGTTGTCTTCATCGCCGCAATAACCGTCCGGGCCTGGAGTGTACATTCTGTCCATAACCTGACGCAACCAGTATTGGGCTTTCCAAGGTTGTCCTGCATAGTCATATAAATAAATCATGTGCTGAATCGGTTGATTGCCATGTGCATAGTTACCCATATTCATCACAGTCATTTCACGGATTTCATGAATCACTTGGCCGTAGTAGCTATCATCAAAAATAGGAGGTACGGCAAAAACAGAATCCATCATGGTGATAAACATCTCTTTTCCGCCCATCAAGTCAATCAATCCTTGAGGATCGTGGAATACAGACCAAGTATAGTGCCAGCTATTTCCTTCCGTAAAAGCATCCCCCCATTTCAGCGGAGAGAAAGGAGATTGGAATGTACCATCTTCGTTGCGTCCACGCATTAACTTAGATTCCTTATCGAAAAGATTCTTGTAGTTCATGGCACGTTTTGCGAAAAGATTAATCTCTTTTTTCGGACGTTTAAGTTCCTTTGCCAGTTGGTAGATACACCAGTCATTGTATGCATATTCCAACGTGCGTGCGGCGTTCTCATTGATTTTTACATCGTATGGCACGTAGCCCAGTTTATTGTAATATTCATATCCCAAACGTCCTGTTGATGATACTTGTGGATGTACATTCTCCGTTCCGTGAATCAGCCCTTCATACAATGTTTTTATATCGTCCACTTTCACTCCTTTCATGTAAGCATCCACTAAGACAGAAGCAGAGTTGTTACCAACCATACAGCCTCTGTGCCCCGGACTTGCCCATTCCGGGAAGAAACCGCTCTCTTTATATGTATTGATCAGACCTTCCTGCATTTCCTTGTTGACTGACGGGTACATTAGGTTCAATAACGGGAATAGGCAACGGAAAGTATCCCAAAAGCCTGTGTCAGTATACATATACCCCGGTAATACTTGCCCGTTATAAGGACTGTAATGAACAGGTTGTCCGGCAGCATCCAGTTCGTAGAATTTGCGTGGGAAGAGCAATGAACGATATAAACAAGAATAGAATGTGCGATATTGGTCGAGATTGCCACCCTCTACTTCTATTTTGCCTAATTCCTGATTCCAGGCCTCTTTTCCTTTTTTGGCTAGCTGTTCGATATTATCTTTGCCCAACTCTTTCATATTCAAAGCTGCCTGTTCAAAACTGATGAAAGAAGAAGCAATTCTTGCATGTACTTGTTCGCCTTTATGTGTTTGGAAACCGATAATGGCTCCGGCATGATCTGTTGTCTGTTCGGTAACATTTTCCTGCAGATTACCATTGGCTACCGTAGCTTTATAAGTGAAAGGCTTGTCGAATTCAATAATAAAGTAATTTTTAAAGTTTTCGGGAACTCCACCGCTGTTGCGAGTCGTGTAACCGATAATCTTGTTTTCTTCCGGAATAACCTTAATATACGATCCCTTATCAAAGGCATCCACTACAACATACGAATGATCGTTTTCCGGAAAAGTGAAACGGAAAAGAACGGCACGCTCGGTTGGAGCCATTTCTGTCACTACATCATGCTCTGCAAGATATACTTTATAATAATAAGGAGTGGCAGTTTCTCCTTTGTGGGCAAACCAACTGGCACGCTTCTCTTCATTGAATTCCGGTTTGCCTACTACAGGCATAATAGAGAATTGTCCGTAATCATTAATCCACGGACTGGGTTGATGTGTTTGTTTAAATCCACGAATCTTATTAGCCGTATAAGTGTATTGCCATCCGTCTCCCATCTTTCCTGTTTGTGGAGTCCAGAAATTCATCCCCCACGGACGGGCAATGGCCGGATAAGTATTACCTGTTGATAACTCGAAACTAGATTGAGAACCCATAAGCGGATTGACATACTGCGTCCAGTCTTTGGCTTTTGCAAAGACGATACAACTTAATGCGCATACTAATAGGAGATACTTTTTCATGGTCTTATTTATTATTTATGGCTCAATCGAATCAGAAATCGATTGAGCCAATTTATTTTTCAAGGTTTTGTTTTTTTTATTCAATTTGAACAGCTAGTACCAACTCATTCCTCTTCTTTGGAGGAGAGAGCTGGAGAGAGGACTCCCCATTTCGTAGGATGATCGGTCATCTTGATTTCCATCGTTCCTCCATTCGCAATATCCTGATGGTTAAAGAATGGAATGTTTAGAGCTTTACCGTTCAGCAATACACTTTCAATGTATTTATTCTTTTTCCCATTATTCTTTACTACAATACTGAAAGTCTTTCCTTCAGGCAGATTGATAACTGCTTTGTCGAAGGCAGGACGTCCGATGGAATATACCGGCTTGCCGGGACATACCTGATAGAATCCCATAGAGTTGAGTATATACCAGGCAGACATCTGACCGCAGTCCTCATTACCCGAAAGACCGTCTATACTGTTGGTATACTGACTTCGGTAAACGCTATCCACCAACTCTTGAGTTCTCCAAGGATGGTTAACGTAGTTATATAGATGGATCACATGGTGACTTGGTTCGTTTCCATGTGCATATTGCCCGATAAGTCCGCTGATATCTGATGAGGTTGTCTCACCTTCAAGTGATGAATCGGCCGAGAATAAGGAATCGAGTTTCTGGACAAAAGCATCTTCTCCACCCATCAGATTGACTAATCCTTCTACATCATGCGGCACAAACCAAGTCCATTGCCAAGCTGTTCCTTCACAATAATCATCGCTGCGGTGAGTAGATGCACGCGGATTGAATGGAGTACGCCATTCACCTTTTGAGTCCAGTCCACGCATGAAGCGGATTGATTTGTCGAAATAAAATTCGTACGCCTTGGCAAAGCGTTCATACTTTGCTTTGGATTCAAAATCACTCATTGCTTCTGCAAAGATAGAGATACACCAGTCATCATACGCATATTCCAGAGCTTTGGCCACTGATTCGTTTTCGCGGTCACAAGGGATATATCCGATGGCATTCTTATAATATTTTGCTTTAGGCATGAGATGAGGCAATACCAAATCCGGACATTTGATGCCGGTAGTGTCATATTCGGCGGCACGCAGGCAGGCTTTATAAGCCTCTTTGGCATCAAAATTGCGATACCCTTTCATGTAGGCATCCACGATGACCGGAACAGCATGATAACCAATCATAGTGCCGGTGTAATTGGAAGCCAAGTCCCACATGGGGTATATCCCACCTTCCTGATGCTTCTTAATTAACGAATTGATAAAGTGATTATTCAGATCAGGATCAATGATAGTCATTAGCGGATGTAGCGCACGGAAAGTATCCCATAAAGAAAATACAGTGTATATCGGATTAAGGGTGTCTCCTTGATGCACTTCAAGATCCATTCCTAAATAACGTCCGTCTGCATCAGTGAACAGATTTGGACTGATTCCCGTATGATAGAGGGCCGTGTAGAAGATGGCTTTATCTTCTTTATCGGAAGTTGTAATATCAATTTTGGAAAGATATTCATTCCATGCCGTACGTGCGTCTTTACGTACTTTCTCGAAATCCCATCCGGGAATTTCTGATTCAACGTTCTTCCGTGCACCGGCAATATCGACAGCGGACACACCTACTTTAACAAGAACCTGCTCGTCTTTACTGGTGTTGAAATGCAATAATGCTTTGCAGACAGGAAGCCGTTTGCCATTGTCCATGGTGATAGAATCCGTAACGAGCGTATAAGAGAATGGCTTGGAAAATTTAGCGTAGAAGTTGATATATTGGTCGAAAGCCCAATAAGTTGTTTTCTTGTGTCCACAGATTTCCGTATCGCTTATTACTTCTATTTCCATCTCGGAGTTAGTCTGTCGTTGCAGGCTGTAATCCAGGTCGATGATAAATCCGGATTCGGCGTTTTCGGGAAAAGTATAGCGATGGATTGCTCCTCGTTTGGTGGATGAAATTTCAGCTTTCACCTGGTAAGTATCAAGAAAGACAGAATAATATCCTGGTTCTGCGATTTCATTCTTATGTGAGAAAGAGGAAGCGTATGCTAGGCGTTGGCTTTGGGGATCGGTTGTACGATATTGTTGTTTACCCACAGTTGGCATGAGCAAGACATCTCCATAGTCGCAACAACCTGTACCGCTGACGTGGGTGTGTGAGAAGCCATTGATGGTAGAGTCGGCATAATAATAACCGGAACAAGCATCCCAACCATCGATCCGGGTGTCCGGACTGGGCTGAATCATCCCGTGGGGAACTACCGCTCCGGGGAAGGTATGACCATGTCCACCGGTACCGATGAAAGGGTTGACGTAAGCACTATAGTCTTTTACATTAGTGGGGGCTGTACAGGAGCTAAGTGTGAATAAACCTCCTAAACATCCTACTATTAGGAATGTTTTTAATTTCATGGTATTAATAGCTTTTAAGTTTTAGCCGGTTCATCTTTTACTTCTTATTTGGGAGAAATGAAGATATTGTTTCCGACAATTTTATAATCAATAGGTATAGAGTTTTGCAATGATTTCAACACTGACTCGATATTCGATTTCCTTTTCAGTACACCGGAGTAAGTTTTACCCGTCTGAATGTCAGGAGACAGAATGATTTTCACATCATAGAAACGCTCCAGCGCTTTGGTGATGGTGAAGATATCTGCTTTTTGGAATGGAATCAGATTATCGTGCCAAACAGCATCCAACTTGGCATCCACTTGTTTCACGGTCAATCGTCCATTATTTTTGTTCAGTTCTGCACGTTGTCCCGGAGTGAGGATAATCTGCCCCTCTTCCTTATTGCCTTTTACTTCAATCTCACCTTCAATAAGTGTCGCCTCTGCTATTCGGCAACGTTTATCGGATTTTAAATTGAACGTAGTTCCCAATACGCGTACGCGTATTGCATCACTTTGAACGGTGAATGGCTTATGGCGGTTTTTGGTGACCTCAAAATAAGCTTCTCCTTCCAGGTAGACATTGCGTTCCTTTTCGGAGAACTCACGTGGATATTTCAAGGTTGCTGCATTGTTCAGCCAAACCTTGCTACCATCCGGTAAGACTACCTCCTTAACAATGCCTTCGCTGGCTACTGCGACCATCATTTGTTGATTGTTTCCGCTTTGATAGAACCAATATCCGATTCCACCACCCATGACCAACATTGCAGCAATCACTGCGGCATATTTCATCCAGCGATGCATGCTTAGTATTTTGCTCTGTTTACCTTTCTCTTCGTCCAGCTTTTTATAGAGTTGTTTTTCCGCACGAAGTATCCGTTGTTCATCAGTGTACTGGTCGAATTTACCCAAATGATAAATTTCTTCCATACGAAAGAGCTGGCGGGCGTTTTCTTCCGATTCCTTCATCCAGGCATTGACCTCGATAAGCTCTTCTTCAGAACACTGTCCTGTCAGATATCTGTTTATTATTTCTTCACTCAGATTACTCATTTTCTTTTCCTTCATATTAGTAATACAATTCAAAACGCAAAAACACTTATTATAATCGCCATAAAAATAAGAAAAGAATCGCCCAAAGAGGATCGAGTCGGCCACGCAAGTATTTTAAAGCCTTATACATATGGGCTTCCACCGTGCGGAGTGAAACTCCGAGAATATCGGCTATTTCCTTGTTTTTCATATCATGCAGATAGCTAAGTTTGAAAACCTCTTTGCATTTGTCAGGGAGCTCATTAATTGCATCATGAATTTCCTTGCGGAGTTCCTTATCTTCGATCCTCCGAATCACTTCGTTGTTGTCCGGTTGATAGAATTCTGCGCGTCTTTGGTTGATTTCTTCCATGGCAACACAATAACCTTCTTCCACACTGCGGTGTTTCAAGACGTTAAGGGCACGGGTGTAAACGGCACGATAGAGAAAGGCCTGGATTTGGTCGCCTATCTCTATGTGGTCTTTTCGCTTCCATAATTCTACAAATACGTCCTGCACTACATCCTCTGCTTCTTCTTCTCCCACCAGACGGGTAGCATAGAAAATCAGGCTGGGATAGTACCGGCGAAATAGTGCTTTATAGGTTATATCGAAGTTTTCGTTCATTCTCTCAATTGGTTGTTCTGGTTTGGCTTATGGGTTATTTTCTTCGAATATGACTCCAATTGCTTTAGGGGTGTTACTCATTTCGAATTCGACAGTTGCTCCACTCATGATTTGCTCGTGAGTAAGATATGTTTTGTCATACGGTTTTCCATCTATTTTGATGGATTGGATATAGATATTTTCTTTGTTCACTTTGGGGGCCAGTACGGTGAAAGTCTTTCCATTCGCCAGATGTAATTGCATTTCCGGGAATAGGGGAGTACCTATCTCGTATTTTCCACTGACGGGATTGACGGGGTAGAATCCCATCGCACTGAATACATACCATGCTGACATCTGTCCGCAATCTTCGTTGCCACAAAGACCGGCTGGTTCGTTCTTGTAGAGCTCGTTCATCACTTTGGCTACATATTCTTGTGTGCGATTTTCGTGTCCTATAGCATTGAACAGATAAATAACGTGATGGCTTGGCTCATTGCCATGCGCATATTGTCCTATCATGCCCGTGCTGAAGATAGGTAGTTCGTCATCTGCTGCCGGATGATAGGTGAACATACTGTCCAGTTTTTCGGCAAATCGGTTTTTACCTCCTACAAGGTCGATCAGTCCGTTAATGTCATGCTGTACAGACCAAAAGTATTGCCATCCGTTGCTTTCGCAGATGTGTGGCGTATAGTTATCGGCTTTGAAGTCCTTGATAAAGATGCCTTTGTCGTCACGTGGCTGCATGAAAGAAGTAGCGGGGTTATAAACATTCTTGTAGTTTTGAGAACGTTTGTAAAATTCGTCCGCAATGTCTTGTTTGCCCATCTTCTTCGCCATTTCGGCAATGCAATAGTCATCGAAAGCGTATTCCAGTGTTTTGGATAACGACCAGTTTTCTGCGTTGTAGTGGTCCGTTACGTTGTAAGGTATGTATCCTAATTCTTTGTAGAGTCCGATGCCGCGGTAATTATCCAGATTAGCCGTTGCTATGCAAGCATCCAAGGCTTTCTTTGCGTCGAAGTCGCCGATTCCTTTCAGATAGGCGTCTACAATAACAGGAACAGCATGATAACCGATCATCATGTCTGTTTCACTTCCGTAGAAGTTCCACACTGGCAGACGGCCATTCTGTTCGTAGAAGGCGATGAAGGATTTCACCATGTCGTTTACACGCTCGGGTTCGGTATAAGTAAAGAGCGGGTGGGCGGCACGATATGTATCCCATAGGGAGAAAGTGCTATAATTAACCCAGCCGTCGGCTTGGTGCACTTTCTTATCGGGGCCGTAGTAAGTTCCGTCTACATCACTGTAAATAGTTGGGGCAATCATTGAGTGATAGAGAGCGGTGTAGAAGTTCACTTTATCGTTCTCATTATCACCTTTTATTTCAATCTTTCCGAGCTGGCGGTTCCAGTTGGCTTTTGTTTCCGCCAAGTATTTGTCGAAGTCATTTTCGGGGACTTCAGCTTGCAGGTTTTTGGCTGCTCCTTCCATGCTGACACCGGAAATGGCAGTGTTTACTAATATCTGTTCATCCTTTTGGGTATTGAAATCGAAGCGGGCGATAACAGCGGTGCCGATACGTTTATTGTCTTTGATGATGGCAGTTGTGTCCAGTTCCATTTTCTCAAAAGGCTTGGAGAATCGGGTGCGGAAATAGATGTGTTGATCGCGTGCCCAGCCGTCGGAGAAACGGTAACCTTGAATGGTGACGGAGTCTACGACTTCGATATGAGAATCGTTGGTAAAATCCCAGTTCATGGCTTTCTTCAGATTTAAGAAGATAGCAGATTGGGCTTCCGGAAACGTATAACGTTGGATACCACAACGCTCGGTGGCAGTCAGTTCGACGTTGATGTTATAATCTGTCAGGCGTACTTGATAATAACCGGCATGAGCACTTTCATCCTTGTGGGAGAATTTAGAGTGGATGCCAAGCGGTGCTTCCGCTTCTTTATAGGGAAGGGTGACTGGCATGAAAGAAATGTCATACAAATCTCCCGCTCCAGTACCGGAAAGATGTGTGTGGCTGAAACCGGCAATTGTACTGTCCGGATAGAAATAACCGGAGATACGGTCCCATCCGGGGAGTCCGTTGTCCGGGCTAAGTTGCACCATGCCGAAAGGAGCTTGGGCACCAGGATAAGTGTTTCCAGTGAAGTCTGTTCCGATAAATGGATTTACATAAGATGTGTAATCTATTTCGTGTTTCTCTTGCGTAGGGGTACAAGAAATGAGCATGCAGGTTAACAGCAGGCATAGATAAGCAGGTGTTCTCATCATTCTTTAGGTATTAGTGATTACTTATTTTATTTATTTGAAGGATAAGAAAAATAATTAATCTGGTCACAAAGGTAGAAAAAAACTGTGACAAGCCTAAATTATAAGCTAATATTTTTAGAAAGAGACAAATAGACTTCTATTTTTTACCGGGTTTGTTGGTTTTTGGGGGAGGGTAGGAAATATCCTTCCCCGATGCTTTTATAGGGGATTCAAAAGGGGATTCAAGCCGAAATTGTTGTTGGTGAATTCCCTTCTGTAAAATAGTGACGCTATATGCCAGCGATACCGTCACTATCCTGTGCATATACCGTCACTATTTTTTTTCTACATTAATAGGGAGTTTCTTATGTATTTATTCAGACGCGTCTAATTTTAAGTCTTTACGTAAAAGAGGTTGTCTATAAGTCTCTTTTTAACGATTTCACCCCTATCAGAACAAACTCTGACAGGGGTGATTTCTTTTTTTTCGGGGCTTGTTAGACAGCCTCTTTTATTTATTCTTAGATTCCTGCCAGCTCCAGTACTTTTTCAACTGCTGCCGGTAGTCCATCAGCATTTTTACCTCCTGCAGTAGCGAAGTGAGGTTGGCCACCGCCGCCACCTTGAATCAGTTTGGCAGCTTCTTTTACCAGATTACCAGCTTTCAGACCACCAGCAACCAAATTATCGCTAAGCATTACTGTCAGCATCGGTTTGCCATTGTCTGTACTTCCGGCTACGAAGAACAAGTTTTCTGTGATTTCACCCCGAAGTTGGAAAGCGATATTCTTCACTACTTCTGCCGGTAGCGGAGCACAGAACTTGATTACTTTGATACCGTGGATCTCTTGTACATTTTTCAGTAGTCTTTCCTTCAAAGCTGCTTCTTTCTCTTTCATGAAGTCTTCTACCTGCTTTTTCAATCCTGCATTTTCATCCAGATATTTACGGATTGCAATTCTCAAGTCAGGAGCATTGTTAAAGAGAGCCTTCAAGTCGCTAAGTGTATCTTGTATCGTATCCAGCATTTCTTCCACGCGTGCTCCGGTATAAGCTTCAATACGGCGAACGCCGGCAGCAACAGAACTTTCGGAGATGATTTTTACCATACCGATATTTCCGGTTGCAGCTACGTGTGTACCACCGCAGAACTCGATAGAAGTGCCGAACTGGATCACACGAACTCTGTCGCCATACTTTTCACCAAAGAGAGCGATAGCTCCCAACTCTTTAGCTTCCTCGATAGGAATATTGCGATATTCTTTCAATGGGATATTAGCGCGGATTCTTGCATTGACGATATGTTCAACTTTACGGATTTCTTCATCGGTCACTTTCTGGAAGTGAGAGAAGTCGAAACGTAATGAATCCGGTGTAACCAATGAACCTTTCTGTTCGATGTGTTCACCCAATACTTCACGTAAAGCAGCATCCAGCAAGTGGGTCGCCGAGTGATTGGCTGCACAGGCAGCACGTTTGTCGGTATCTACACAAGCCATCATCGGAGCTTCCGGATGTTCGGGTAGCTTTTTGGTAATATGTATCGGAAGATTATTCTCTTTCTTTGTGTCGACCACTTCAATCGTCTCGAACTCGCTCACCAATACACCTGTATCACCTACCTGACCACCACTTTCTGCATAGAACGGAGTATAGTCGAGTACAATCTGATACAATGTCTGGTTCTTTTGTTTGATCTGACGGTAACGAAGGATAGAAGCCTCGTATTCAGTGTAATCGTAACCAACGAATTCAGTAGTTCCTTCTTTCAGTACAATCCAGTCACCAGTTTCGATGGCGGCAGCATTACGTGCACGCTGTTTCTGTTGCTGCATTTCTTCATTGAACTCTTCAATGTTGACAGTCATTCCGTTTTCACGGAGAATCAGCTCTGTCAAGTCGAGCGGGAAACCGAATGTATCATACAAAGTAAAGGCATCTTTACCGCTGATTTCAGTTTTTCCATTGGCTTTGGTATCTTCCATTGTCTTATCCAATAAACGGATACCAGTTTCTAAAGTGCGGAGGAATGATTCTTCTTCTTCCTTGATTACTTTTTCAATCAGTGTCTTTTGTGCAACTAGTTCAGGATAAGCCTCTCCCATGTTATCAATCAATACAGGAAGCAACTTATACATAAATGCCTGTTTCTGTCCGAGGAAAGTATATCCGTAACGAACAGCACGGCGAAGGATACGGCGGATCACATAACCTGCCTTTGCATTAGACGGCAACTGACCATCTGTGATTGAGAATGCAATGGTACGGATATGGTCGGCAATTACACGCATTGCAATATCTTGCTGCTTGTCTTTTCCATATTCTGTACCCGACATTGCTGCAATAGCTTTCAACATTGGCTGGAATACGTCTGTGTCGTAGTTGGATGTTTTGCCTTGCAGAGCCATACAAAGACGTTCGAATCCCATACCGGTATCAATAACCTTGGCAGGAAGCGGCTCAAGACTGCCGTCTGCTTTGCGGTTGTATTGCATGAACACGAGGTTCCAGATTTCAATTACCTGCGGGTGATCGTGGTTTACGAGATCGCGACCGGAGATCTTGGCACGTTCTTCAGCAGGACGGAGGTCGATATGGATTTCGGAACAAGGTCCGCAAGGTCCTGTATCACCCATTTCCCAGAAGTTGTCGTGTTTGTTACCGTTGATGATGTGATCTTTCGGCAAGAACTGTTCCCAATAGGAAGCAGCTTCGTCGTCACGGCTCAATCCTTCTTCAGGACTTCCTTCAAATACGGTTGCATAGAGATGTTCCGGATTCAGTTTCAAGACTTCTACCAGATATTCCCATGCCCAGCTGATCGCTTCTTTCTTGAAGTAATCGCCGAACGACCAGTTACCAAGCATTTCAAACATGGTGTGGTGGTACGTATCGTGTCCTACTTCTTCCAGGTCATTATGCTTTCCGCTTACACGCAAACATTTTTGCGAGTCCGCGACTCTTTGGTATTTCGCCGGATGGTTACCCAAAATAATATCTTTAAACTGGTTCATACCCGCGTTCGTAAACATCAGGGTAGGGTCATCTTTAATCACCATCGGAGCCGAGGGAACGATGTGGTGTCCTTTCGACTCAAAGAAATTCTTGAATGAATCTCTGATCTCTTTTGCAGTCAACATATAATGAAGAATTATGATTTATGAATTATGAATTATGGGCTGTGGGATATGAGAGAGGGGAGGAATCCCCAATAAATCATAAATCACAACTCATAAATTCGTAAAAACTGTGCAAAGATAGCTTGTTTTTACGACATAGCAAAAGTTTGTTTCAATATATTGTGCAAGGGGTTACAATACGGACATACCTTCTAAAATATCTCATTAATAACCAAATGTAATAACCGATTTTAATAACACTTGGTAATAACAAAGATGAGTGAACAGGTATTTTTAGATTTCAGTTTAAATTTCAATTTGCGGCAGACAAAGAAGAATATGCCAACCATTATTTACGCTCTGTTTACCTTTAGAGGGAGGCAATACAAGGTCAATATTGGCGCCAAGGTTTATCCAACGCAATGGAATAAGCGGAAGCAGATAGCCACTATCAGCAACGGGCAAACAAGGCTGGATAATCGCAATAATGAGATAGTCAATAAAAAAATAAGGTCGCTTCTTGCTATCTTTGAAGAGAAGAAGAATATCTTTGTGAGAACTTGGAAAGGATAGATTTTCTTTTTGAGGAAATGAGACAAGCTATTAATCCTAAATTGAAATGTCGTAATTATATGGAGAAAGAAATGCATTTATCAGCAACTCTGGTATTTAGAAAAATGGTGGATAAGTATGTGAAGGAAGATAGTAGTAAGAAAATATATCTAGGTTATATTAGTGCTTTTGAAGCTTTCTTGAAAGTTAAAAGTATTCCTAATCGCTTATCCGCTATTAATGGAGATACTTTAACTGATTATCAACAATATTTATTAGATTTGAATCCTCGTCGTATAGCAACGCATCTAAACAAGATAAAAGGAATCAGAACATTAATCAATCATGCTAATAGAGACAAAGAGATAAAAGCTAACATAAATATAAATTCTTTTGTTGCTATCAGAGATGAACGTTCTAAAGAACAGAAGAAAAGTAAACAAGTTCCATTGACAGAAAAGCAATTACTCGCTGTATATAACTATACAAACTTAAAACCTAGGGAAGTAGAAGCCAGAGATTTATTTATTTGTCAATGTTTGTTGGGACAGCGTATTTCAGATTTACCTAAAATATTTAAAGGAGAATATGCTATAACTCTGTTGGACGATGAAAATGAAGTGATTTCATTTACTGTTCAGAAGACTAGAGAAGAAGCTACATTGTATCTCTTTCCTGTAGTGAAAGAAATATTAGAGAGGTATAAGCAAACAGGTTTCAAACATATAGATTTACTTATAGAAGATGAGAAGATAGTTAGGAGAAATGAGGCTAAACTAAATAGAACTATAAAACAGGTCTGTAAAAAAGTTGGATTAGATAGCGATGTTATTTATGTTGAACAGATTGGCGAAGATGTAGTTGAAAAGAAAAAGAAACTATTTGAAATGATTCATACTCATATTGCAAGACATACTTTTATCACTTTGATGTGTCGTTTGGGTGTATCAAAAGAAGATGTTATAATAGCAACTGCGCATACAGATACCACAATGATAGACGATGTTTATTTGCACGAAACTGTAAATGACAAAGGGACAAGGCTCATTAATTCTTTAAAGAAAATCAAAGGTAGTACATTATTCAAGATTGAAGAGGCAAACAACATGGTAGATACTACTATGAATGAAGAAGAAACGGTTAAGAAACCAATTTCAACTGCAAGCGTAACTAATAATATCACCTTCGATACTCTGTTAGACACTCAATTTTTTGCATCTAAAATCAATAAGGCTGTTGAACTACAATCACAGGTAGGTCACTTAAAGGATGGGAAACTGTGTAGCTATGACAATGAAATCACGTCCCTTGTAAGCGAGATAGAAAAATTCTCCCAATCTTCCACTCCTGATTCTGATGTGGCAAAACAATATGTGAAACAGTTATCTGTTGGGAAGCAGTCAGACTTGCATGACAGTTTTAGAGAAATGATTATCAAGTGTGTTAAGATTGGTATCAGTAAGGATGCAATTATGCAGTTTATCAATAAGGCTTTGGAAATAGGCTTGTTGGATAATGAAAGATTCACCAATATAAAAGAAATCACTACAGCCTTATTGGATAAAAGGAATCAGGGCTGACAAGTTTTTTAGGAAATCAAGGCTTCTGGTAAGCCTGAACATCATATTCTCCCCGAACAGCTACGGTTAAGGGGAGAATTTTTGCTTTATCGCATCCTCAACTCAAATATTCCACAATTTCGACTTGTCGTTTGGTGATGCTGTCGGGACTTTATACCTTTGCAACGTGATTGAAAGTCAGAAATGACCGAGTTTCTCATCACCCAGATTCACTACTACAAACCTAAATCTACTTCAAATGAAAGAACTGACCTACGCAGACATTCGTAAAATGGCACTGGAGCACGGTATTAAGGACACAAGGCTGCACATTGGGCTTTGGGCTACTGACCGATACATCAAAAAGCGCAAAATGGTTCAAGGCAAGACCTACACAATCTACCTACCGCATCATAAACAGGAACAGGAATGATTTTTTAGTTCCAAACCTGTCGCCAAGCTAACATAATAAGAGGTATTTTCTTCATAAAACTTTTAAACTAAAGTTTTAAAAGACGCTTCCGCCATAAACTATATAATACAAGACATAACATTTAGATTGCTTGACTATGCTAAGTCAACTGTAAAGTAATAGGCGTAGTAATACGCTTATTATTTTATTCTTATGGACGAGTTTTTCTTCAAATCGTCCCTATATAGGAAGAAAAAAATAACCCTACTTAAACTTAATCTAAAGTCAGATATTTTAAATACACAGATTACAATTTTATAAATCTAAGTTAATCTAAACACAATGAAACAAGAAATCATAAATGGTGACAATGCCAGATATTTGGGCGAATTAGAAAGATTTAAAGACGGTATTCCTTTTGGCATCGTAAACAAGACAAAGACAGATGTAGGTGGCACTTATGTGGCTGCAAATTGCAGTAGCAACTATATTATCGTATGTCCGTTCAAGGACTTGGTGGATAGCATAGCAGCAGATAAGAATAACAGGTATGAAGTATTCAAATGTTATGGTGGTGTAAGAGAATACCAGTTCAGGAAATATATCAAAAACAATACCACATATAAGATAGCCGTGACCTATGACAGCCTGCCAAAATTAATTGGATGGTTGAGCGGTACAGAAGGGTGGAAAGTCTTGGTAGATGAATACCATTTAATTTTGGAAGACATGGATTTCAGATATGATGCAATTAACGGCTTGATGGAAGAAATACAGAAGTTCAGGCATTATTCTTTTTTGTCTGCCACTCCAATTGACCTTGACTTTGAGATAGATTTCCTGAAACGGCTTCCACATTACAAAGTCCAATGGAATGGAGTGACGAAAATAACTCCTATCAGATACAAGGTCACGCAATTAACCAAAGGACTGGCTAGATTCATACAGATATTTTTGGATGAAGGCATATCACTCCCAGACATAAACGGCAATGTCAGCAAAGTGGAAGAACTATATATTTTTATCAATTCTGTGACCAGTATCAAGCAGATAGCAGATACGTTGAAACTGAATCCAGATGATGTGAAGATATGTTGTGCTGACAGGATTAGAAATAACAAACTGTTGGGCGAATACCAGATTGAATCAGTCAGTAGTCCCAATAAGAAGATTAATTTCTTTACAAAGAAATGCTTTCAGGGATGCAACCTTTTCACCAATAACGGGCTGATAATAGTAGCCAGTGACGCATACAGAACACAGACTTTGGTGGATATAAGTACTACTATGGAACAGATAGCAGGCAGAATCAGAATCAATGACGAATACCAGAACATCTTTAGGAATGTGATAGTCCATCTGTTCTCCACCAATAAGAATGTTATGAGCGATGAAGAGTTTGAGATGTTGATGCAGGACAAAGAGAAGGAAGCTGACAAGTTGCTAAGCGGATGGAGCAAGCTGGATAAGGAAGAGAGACAGACCTATATTAAGAGGATGAACCTAGACACTGAACTAGTCTCCATCATTAATGGCAAGATGGTGTATAACAATCTGAAAAAACAATCCTTCATTTATAAGCAGGCACTAAGGAAGACATACAAGGATGGAATCAGCATCAGGGACAGTTTTATGCAATCAGAGAAATTTGAGCTTACCAACCAGAATAAATGGAAAGATTTCAACATAAAACTGGCAAAGGCTATGACTGTCAGTTATGAGCAATTACTAAAAGATTATCTGGATTCCCCTTCTGAATCTTATGAACAGGAATATCCAGAATTTCCACTAATCAAAAGATATTTGAAGGAATCTGAAATGAATACTCTTAGATGGAACAGGGAGAAGATGCTAAAAGCTGTAGAGGACAAGAAACAAGTTGATAAAGTTTTCTTGGCTATATATCAGCCTGGCTTTATCAGCAATAAGGATTTGAAAAGCAAATTGAAGGATGAGTTTGGCAGATTGGGAATCAAGTTATCCCCCAAAGCAACCTTGATAGAGAATTGTACTCTTTACAGTGTGGAGAAGGCAAGCAGGAAGATAGATGGAAAAACTGTTAGTGGCTATGAACTTGGCAAGATGGTATTTACCTTTGAATAAGAATCTACCAATATGACAGAACAGGACAAGAATAAAGCTCCAAACTTATTAGTGGTCTGGAGCTTTTATTTTATATCTGAATGACAAATCGAGAATCTTCCTTCATTGACCATTGAACCTGCCACATTCTACCATCAATTTGGTCTAGTAGAATAAAAGTCCACATATTTTGGGTAGGATAAAGAGTAAATCTACCATCCCTTTCCTCTTCCTTAGTAGCAAATGAGGTGGTATTAAGATTTACTTCAAAACGTTCACTGCCTTTAACATCATATTGAACTTGCCACATTCGTCCATCCCTAGTATTCAGCTTAATGAAAGTCCACATGTTTTGTGTGGGAAATAATTGATAAGTTGCATTACATACGGGTTCTGGACTATTTGCTTTCTCCGTTTTATCTGTAGCTATTGATTGATTTGAGCATGATGTCAAACAACAAATAAATACAAACAATAAAATGATAATTTTTCTCATACGGCACAATTTATAAATCTTCCATAGCTTCCGCTTCGATTACTTCGCCATTAATTTTATCAAAATAAATAAGTGTTACATAGCAGCCATCCGTAAAACTACCTTTAATCTGTAATTCAATGTCTCCTTTCTCTGTGGTATATCCTGTAACATATTTGCACCTATTCATTCTTACTTCATGTATTTTAGAATTATCGTCATTTTGCATAATTTTAGTCTGAAATTCTTCAATACAAACTTCTGGCTCACCATACTTTTTAGTCAGCATTTCTTTTAGGGAGAAGTAATTATTTGAGAGTGACGACCATGTTTCCAAAGAAGGAAACATTACTCCAACCTTAGCAACTAAATTCTTTTGTTTTAAAGCTATAGCAGCTACTGTACAGTTTTTGTATGCTGCAAAATCTCCTTTTAATATGGCAGTTCCATCTTCTGTGCCAATGTGAGTAAGCCCTTTCTGTTTTAACTTTGACACAAATTCAGTCAAGGTTCCATCAATGGGCACACCTTTAAATATTAGATGTTCAGATGTTGTTTGAGCGAATGTGGATAAAGTCGCAATTGCAAACAATAATAAAAATAGATTCCTTTTCATAATTTATTAGCTTTATTAGTTATTGACATTTATGTTGCAAATATATTAAATGCAAATAATAATTACAATACATATTTTATTCTTTTATTTATGCAAATGCGTGCAAAAACATTCATAAGAATTATTACTTATATTCTAATGCGATTCTTT
>ENA-UESD01001012-UESD01001012.1-human-gut-metagenome-genome-assembly--contig:-NODE-1012-length-23873-cov-23.162044_pt1 | contig 23873 bp, 26 predicted proteins | sample MGYA00242985_ERZ507986 | MGnify/ENA primary metagenome ERZ507986 (study PRJEB26167, sample SAMN06115408) | human gut metagenome | host: Homo sapiens | place: China:Guangxi | collected 2016-04-06... | reverse complement strand
TCTTTTGGTGATGATGCCAATAAACTGCTGAAGGATTCCGCCGACGGCGGTTCCATTGACGTGAATAACGGTACGTTCACGTTCGGTTCTCACGGCGGCTCCACTCCGACTGTCGGTTGGATTCTTTCTTCCAATATCGGAGAAAACGGCTCCCTGGAAGCCAAGAACGGTGAATTTGCCGACTGGACGATTGCCAACAACGGTAACGTTCATGTTCACTCCAACGCGATCCTTCATACAAACAGTTTGACCGGAAACGGTGCTGCTGTTAACGAAGGCAAGCTCTCTCTGGATGAAAAGGACGGTAAAGGCCCGACGTTTGACGTTGCTGGCTCTTTCACGAACAAGGGCGAAAACTCTATTCTGGACGCCTCCAAGGTCGAAAAAGTTACTGTCTCGGGTACTCATGTCAACGAAGGTCAGGCCGACTACAAGGATATGCTTGTGGCTGAAGGCGGATCTTCGACCAACAGCGGAACCGAACAGGGCAACATCCTGACGGTTGAAGGCTCTCACGCCAACACCGGCACTTCGATCTGGAACGGTGTCACCGTTGCTGAAAACGGCAAAGGCGAAAACGCAGGTAAGCTCGATGTGGGCAGTGTGTTCGACGTTATCGGTGAGTTCGTCAACAAGGGCGCTGAAGCTGTTCTGGACGCCACCAAGACGGCAGTTACCAACGTCGCAGGCATCCTTCGCAATGAAGGCACGGCCAATTACGATGACATGACGATTGCCGACGGCGGCAAGTCTGAAAACTCTGGCTTCGAAAAAGGTGACATCCTCACGGTAGCCACAGGCGGTCAGCACGCGAACAGCGGTACGTCGATTTGGAACAATGTCACGATCCAAACCGGAGCGACTTCCACCGTTGACGCCGGTGCTAAGGAAACCATCACCGGAACCTACGACATTGCAGGCGACCGCATCAACAAGGGCGAAGTTGACGCAACGGGAGTTGCCGATACAACGGTTTCTGGAAAACTCGACAACCAAGGCAAATCGGAATACGACGATATGACGATTCAGGCCGGAGGTAACTCCGACAACTCCGGTTACGAGAAAGGCGACATTCTGACGATTGAAGACGGCGGCGAACACACCAACTCCGGTACTTCGATCTGGAACAATCAGACTGTGGAAAAAGGAGGTTCGTCCGTTACAGAAGAAGGCGGGAAGGAAACCATCAATGACAAGTACGTCATTGAAGGCGACAAGACTAATAAGGGTGAAGTTGACGCCAAGGGCGTTGAGAATACCGAAGTCAAGGGTAATCTCGACAATCAGGGTAAGTCAGAGTATGACGACATGACCATCGGCGACGGCGGCAAGTCCGACAACTCCGGATACGAAAAAGGCGACATCCTTACTGTTGACAAGGGCGGTGAACATGACAACAGCGGCACTTCTATCTGGAACAATGTTGTTGTGGCCGGCGGCGAGGTGAACAACACCGGTGATATTGAAACCGAAAAACTAACGATAGACGACGGTCTGGTCAACATCGGCGAAGGCAGTCTCAATGCAGGTGAAACCGATCTTAACGGCGGCGACCTGGTTATCGGCAACGATAAGGACAGAACCCCTGAAAACCGTGTCACGGCGGAGATCAATCCGAAGGACGACGTTATCGACACGAATATCTACGTGAAGAACAACGGCGATCTGAACCTCGGACCGAAGGGCGGTCTTGATTGGGCTGATTCCATCGGCTCTCCGACCGTGCCGAGCGGAACACCGAGCAGACTTGTTATCACGACCAACGTGACAACAGGTCCCGGAGGCGGAATTGCGGTCGGTCCGGAAGTCTGGCCGGATAAGGACAATCACGTCCAGATCGGAAACGGAGATCTCTACTTCGCTAAGGATTCTCTGACGGTTATCGACAGTGCAATCCTTTCCGACGGTAAGTCTGCGTTCAACACAACTTCCGATGTTGCCAAGGTCACAGTCGAACCGGGTGCAAACCTCGTTCTCGGCAATATTGAGGAAGTCGGTGACTACACAATCGTCAACGGCTACATCACAGACGGAAATGAATCCGACGGTATGTGGACGGGCGGTTGGACGGGCGACAACCTCTACGCTCTGCCGCAGGACGGCTCCGGCATTAATTGGATCCTGAAGCTGCACAACGATCCGAGCAAGATTTGGGTCAATGCGACGCTGGCCGATGTCCGCACCGTTTATCCTGACATTGCGATTCCGAATATCGCCAACGACGATATGCTCAACTGCAAGTCCGGCGACGCAGGTGCCGACTTCGTTTGCCGCGTACTTCGCGACAAAGAATTGGATGTTGCAGGCAAGACCAAGGTTCTGAACTCTGTGGCTAATATCGCCTTCGCAGGCGGTGCGATGTCCGTAGCGATGAACGACTTGAACTCGGCAACCGATTCCATTGAAGGACGCGTCTCCATGAAGAACGAAGCCTTCACCGAATACGGCGTCATGCGCGAGTGGGAACGCGGCAACCATCTGTGGATTGATATTATCGGCGGCAAACAGAAATACAAGAGCCTCAGTGCCACGGGTATTTCGAAAGCCGGTTATGACACCAACTCCTACGGATTCATCATGGGCTACGACCGCAAGTTTGCAGACAAACCGATCATCTTGGGCGCTGCCTTCAGTTACAACCACGGCTCGCTAGATTCCACAGGCGACGTGTTGAAGACAAAGAACAAGTACAACTCGTTCGGTCTGCACGCCTACGGTGCTTATGCTCCGGTCGAAAAGGTCAACCTCATCGGTACATTGAGCTGGATGCACAACTCCTCTGATATTACTCAGTCGATCAATGCAGCCGGATTCAATAAGGCTGATGCGGATGTCAAGACGAATATGTTCAGCCTCGGCGCTCGTGCCGAAGCGACTATTCCCGCTGGAAAAGCCAATATCGTTCCGCACGCAGGTCTGAGATACGTCTGGGCCAAGTCGGGCAAATACGATACGAAGGTTGACGGTAAGAAGGTTTGGAGCAACAAGGCTGACGCTACGAACACCTTCCAGCTTCCGATAGGCGTTGCTGTCAGAACCGACATTGCAACAGCCTCCGGCTGGAACGTTCGCCCGCAGGCCGACGTAACCGTCATCCCGCAGTTCGGCGATACGAAGCAGAAGACCAAACTGTCCAACTTCAACGGTGTTAGCGACAAGCTCTCCGGCGAATTTGCAGGCAAGTTCGGTACGAACGTGAACTTAGGCGTCCAGGCTGACAAAGGCCCGGCCACTATCGGCGTCCGCTATGGCTTCACAGGCGGTACGAAGGGTAAGGCTGACCATATGTTCAAGCTTGAAGCCCGTTATCGCTTCTAACCTAAAACCAAGCCGCTTCTTCTGAGGCGGCTGCCAAGAAAGGGAGAGGTCTAAAAAATCTCTCCCTTATTTTTGTGCTTCCGTTTTATGAGGCTCAAAGAAACACATCCAGGTGTTTGCAAACCTCTTCGCGGCTGGTTTCTCCGCGATAGTCATATCGGGACGTTGTAGCGACAGAGGTATGCCCCATAGCTCGTTGAAGAATAAAAAGATCGCATCCCTGTTCAAGCATCCTTGTGGCAAATGTCCTGCGCAAGTCATGCGGGCGAACCTTCCCCAGTTCAGCTAATCCCGCTCTTTTTTGGAGAATCCTGTAGATTGATGACGGCTGCATCGTTCTGAAAAGGAGCTTGCTTTTGTCTGCGCCGGGGCAGATTCGAGGAAAAAATATTCCGTCTTCCAAGCCTCGCGCCATGAGCCACTCATCAATGATCCTGTCGATTTTCTTCGGAACGAAGACTCGGCGCTCCTTGTTGCCTTTTCCGATGAAACAAAAAGATCGGTTGCAGCAGTCCCAATCTTTCATTTCCAACTGCACAACTTCAGCCCGTCTTAAACCGCATCCGAGCATTAGAGCAAACATAGCCTTATCTCTCTTGCCTTGATTCGTGCCGTCGTCGCACGCGGTCAGGAGACCGCAGGCTTCCTTTCCGGTCAGACTGCGACCCTTTGGCAGCCGTTCATATTTGACGCCTGTCAAAGCCTGAATTTTCAGGTAAGACGATTGAGGAATGAGATCCAGCGTCCAAGCCTCTTTCGCCACTGTTTTGAAAGCAGTCAGGTAAAGATTTTGTGTTGCACCGCTGCAGCCTTTTTCTGTCAGTGTCCTTTTGATTTCCGTCCAATGATTGCGTTTTAGTTTCGCCCAATCAGCGGTTTCAATATCAGAAGCTCCGAGAATAACGGCTATATGCTTCAGACAGTTGGAAATCGTGATCACCGAACGGGAAGAACCGAGCCTGGAAAGGTAGGCAAGAGCGGGATTCTTTTTTTGAGAAGTATTTGGGTTGGTGTTGAGCATTTTCTTCAAAAAATCTTATCTTAGAGAGTCGATTTAACTATTTACTTTTTTGATTTATAATTGTTAGCGAAGTTGCTAACAAATTTTGTTATGTACGAAATCGTTTACTTGGAAGATGCCTTGAATGAAATTCGGAATTGGCCGATCAAAGTTCGTGTCAACTACTTTCGAATAGCATCTTTGATAGAAATTAGAGGCCCAAACCTTGGAATGCCTCATACACGAGCAATGGGAAAAGGTCTTTTTGAAGTTCGGGCAAAGGGAGCGGAAGGAATTGGCAGAGCGTTTTTCTGTACGGTAAAAGGCAAGAAGGTTATCGTTCTTCACGCCTTTATCAAGAAATCGGCAAAGACTCCCAAACAAGATTTGGATCTGGCACTTAAACGAATGGCGGAGGTTAATCAAGATGGTTAAGTACGCTTCTATGACGCACGAAGAATTCTTTAACGAACAAATGAAGGATCCAGAATTTGCCAAGGCATATGAGGAGTCGGAAGAGGAATTCAAGGCCTTACAAAAGGCAATCGAATTAAGAATGCAGCAAAAACTTTCGCAAACTGAGGTTGCCCAACGAATGAATACCACCCGTTCTGTTGTCTGTCGCTTAGAAGCCGGTCTTTCAAACGGTACACCTCCTTCTTTAGGAATGCTTAAAAGATACGCCTCAGCTCTTGGGAAAAAAGTGGAAATTCGTTTGGTTTGATCGTTCATTTAAAAACTCAAATAGACTCAACCGCACGGCTCAGAACTCTCTTAAGAGCGACAGAGTTGTGGGTTTCGTTTTGACTAAAGAAGCTAAGAAACTTGTCTTTGAATACCTTTACCAAATCGTCATGCTGAGTTTGAGTCAGCGTTACGCCTGAGACGATGACTTTTCCAGCCGTAAAAGAGGCATGACCGACGAGCGACTTGGCAAGTGTGCCCGGCAAATATTTTTGAAAGAAATCCGTCAAACTGGTTTTGATTTCCTGCGGATCGGCGGAACCAAGGCCGACATAATGCAGAGCTTGTTGACCCGTCGTGCCGAGGGAGTCAAAAATATTAAAAGCGTCATTCGTCTGGAGGATTCCAGAGGATGTCATGAATCCGTTCTGGATCTGGAAACCGTTTTGGAAATTAATGCTTCCGGTGTTGTGCAGGTTGCCGGTAATTGTGTAGCGGTTTGCTTCCGTCCAATTGCCGTTATTCGTCAGCGTTCCAGTGCTGGTAAGGTTACCTTGGGTTGTGACATTGCCCGTAAGCATTAATCTGGCGACATTTTCAAGTGTTCCGCCCAAATTGGAATTACCGATGGTTAAAGTTCCCGAATTTTTGGCTGAACCACCGGACTGATTGAAATTCGTCACTTCCAAGGTACCGAAGTTTGTAAGGGTACCGTTTTCCTTAGACAGAGTTGTGAATTTATAACTTCCGCCTGTTACCGAAACTTGTCCCGCTTTTTGGGAAAGGAGATCCGTTTGATTAAGCGAGCCTCCGGCTAAGACAAGTGAATTTCCTATTGAAAAATTACCTGCTCTCTGGCCAACGGTAATTGGATGTTGTGTTACAAGTGAGCCGCTGTTTAAGGCGACTTTATCGCGGATATAAAAACTATTTGTTGGATTTTGATTAAATGAACCTCCGTTAATGTTGAGCTGACCGATTTCTCCGGAAACATTCATGTTTTTAGATGCGAGATTGAAGTTCCCCCAATTGTTAAGAGTTCCGATGCTAAAACTGCTTGTACCTGAAGTATGAACGTCTGTTCCCAATCCGCTTCCAGTTTTGTGTCCGGTATTAAAGAACGAACCGTACAAATTCATTGTTCCGCTCACGACCAAGCGAGAAGTTAGCGGGACGTATTGATAGTTAACAGCTCTGGAGCCGAGGTAAAGCCAACCGGAAACATTTAGATCTCTGGTGGTTAGAGAAGCATTGACATTACTCGCGCTTCCGTTTCCTACTTGGCCGATAGAAACCCACGTTTCAGGGCCAAAACTTGTTGTTCCGTTGACTACCAAATTGACGTTGGAGAAATATTCGTTGTCAGAAACGCAGCCGATCAGTAAATCATCACGTGAATCTGTTGTGGTCGTTCTAAGGTTGTAATCGAAATTGCCATTGATCGTTGTATCTTCACTGATAAAGAAAATATGGTTGTACTTGTTTGGCAACCGTGAGTCGGCATTAAGAACATTCCCGTTTATAACTACTGCGGCGTGTGAAACTCCAGTTAACAACAGACCAATAGATCCAAGAAGCACAGTTGTTTTTCCGGCGCTTTGGCTTGCAGAAGTCATTGCCTCGGAAACTGCTACGAAGCAACCCCTCGCCCGGTTCCAAATCTTTTTAAAGATTTTGTTCATATGTTTTCTCCAAGGAAAAAAGAAACTCAAACGTTTCGATCAGCACCGTCCCTCAACGGCACTGATGGAAACGTTTGAGGATTGGAGAAAAAACTTGTCTTTAAATGCCTTTATCAAATCATCGCGTTGCGTTTCAGTCAGATGTGCATTCCTGACAATGACTTTCCCGCCTGTGAACGAAGCGTGATTGGCAATCTCGTCAAGGACTTTTTGATTTTCAGGAACATACTTGCGGAAAAACTCAGTAAGTTGTTGGCGAACCTCCTGGGGCTGAGGCCTTCCAAGGTCAACGACATTCAGACCGTCTATGTGAGAATCTTCTATGGAAAACAGCTTTGAACGGTCGGCTTGAAGGGTGCCAGAGGAGACCAATCTTCCGTTGTTCCCCATGTTAAAGTCATTCAACCTCAACGTTCCAGAATTGTTCAGAAGACCGTCAAGATTTAAATTATTGATCGAGAACTCACCGGCGAAAACTTTCAATGTTCCGTTATTGACAATGCTTACATTTGTTGCCGTTCCTCCGGAAGCCAAGCCGTTTGCACCGAAAATAAGCGTTCCGTGATCGGCGATAAATTCATTTCCAGCCAGTCTGGTACTTGCGTTATCTCCTAAGATAGCAAATGTCGCTCCGCTGTTAACAGTAATGGAACCGACATTTTCCACATTCTTTACACCGAAATTTTTACTAATATCTCCGGTTCCGATTACCTTATCCTGCCCCTCTCCATTCCAATTAAGTGTATGGAACAAATAGTCAGCTCGACGGTTTTCGTCGAAAACAGAATTGAGAACTGTACTTGTCCATCCATTCGATAAGTCCAAACTGTTATCTGTGGCGACATTCCCTGTAAACTGTACGTTTACCCCACTACCGTATTTATTTTTGATTGCGCTCGACGCCTGATCCCTAATTGATTGGGTATAGTCACCTTCTATCTTGAGCGTGGCATTTCCAATTTGGATTTTGTCTGACATGGGACGAAATGCGCCCAAGGAAGCCTTAGTTCCTGCAGCATACGAAATGGCGTTTAACGATGCAAGGGTATTGAGATCTTTAACAGAAAGGTTTGCAGCTTTCGCGGGATTTAACGTGAGCAAACCGTTTGTGGTTACCTCGCCACCGTTAATGATTACCTTACCGTCGCCCGTAATGTCATCTATATTGGAGGAGCCGGAATTTTGAATGTAATTGCAACCAGGACAAAGATTAATGCTTCCCGCAATCAGCGATCCACCGTTATTAACCAAGTTGCTTACTCCGTTTTTGGTTTGCGGATCTGATGTATCTGTGCCAGCATAGGCATACGTCCAGCCGCCGTCACCTCCTTGACCCGACATATGGTAGCCGATACCCAAATAGGTTAATTTAGTCACAGCAGATGCTGTGTTTGAGGAAAGAGTTAAGTTGTTTGCAACTAGACTAGAGCCCGCGGAGATAGTTGACTGAAGATCAGCGTTAACGGATGAGCCTCCTGCTGAATTGCTCCAATAGTTGAAAAACTCATTTTCCCCGACCCTTCGGCCGTTTACATAGTAGCCGGTACTAAACGGAGTTCTAAGATGAGGGTCATAGCTATAATCAATTTTGGAAGGGTCGCTGCCCTGGTACTGACGAGAATCAGAAGAATAACCAATCGAGTTCGGAGTTCTTATGGTTACTTCTTTAGTCCCCAAATTACCGCCAATCACCACCTGACCGTAATTTCCTGAAACCGCTTGAGACTGTGTAACTGTTATATCCGTGGCTCCGGCGTTATTTCCGACAGCAGTTAGAAAGGCAACTGTGCCAATTATCACGCCCGCTTTTGAGCTTTGGCTCGCTGCTGTCATCGCTTCGGAAACAGCCACAAAGCATCCTCGGCTTCGATTCCAAATCTTCTTGTAGATTTTGTTCATATGTTTTTTCTCCTAGGAAAAAAGAAACTCAAACGTTTCGATCAGCACCGTCCCTCAACGGCGCTGGTGGAAACGTTCGAGGATTGGAGAAAAAACTTGTCTTTAAATACCTTTGTAGAAGCTCAAGCTTTCTTAAAGGAATTTTTGGAGAGAATAATTATAAAAATAACATTAGTACGCTAAATATCTTTGAGGAGGAGTAGTTTTTGCACAATCAGAACGGCACCGTTTCCATTAAGAGCGGACCGATGCGGGGCAGGTCTTTCCAACAGGTTGTATATCCCGGGCTCAAACGCGCACGGGACATTTCCCAAGCGTCTTTGCCTAATTTAGAAGCCGCAAAGCAGAGCGTATTTTTACCGTAGCGGGTGTTGATGGAATCCATCAGTTCACAGATGATCTGCTGTTGTTCGGTTTCCGTCTCTTCAAAAAGATCCTTGGTGACAGCGTCTTTCGGAACGACTTCTCCGACATAGACCCCGGCGCGTTTATAGAGGCAGTCTCTGCGGTAAGTTTGATTAAGCAATCGCCGAGCGTAATGAATAATCGTATTGGTATCCGAAATAGGATAAGGAAGGCCAACGCACGGATAAGCGTGTTGCTGGACATCCTGAAGGCGGAAAGGATTCGTGTTCAAAATAATACCGACGGTGTGCGCCACCGTACCTTCGCGACGCAAGGTTCTTCCGCATTCCTGGGCATGGAACGTGACTGCGCCCAGCAAATCGTCTTTGTCGCAGACCAAATGACTGAAGCTGCGGCTCCGCAGGATTTGCTGTCTTTTTGGTTTAACAAGCTCCAGCGGGATACAGGAAGTTCCCTGAAGTTCTCGAACTGTCATGGAAAGCGTAATACCGAACCGATCACGGATGGCTTCCGCATCTGCACGGGCTAAATCCAGAGCGGTACGGATTCCCATCTTGCCGAGATGCTCGGTATAGCGTCTGCCGACGCCCCAAATTTCAGAAACTGGCTCGCAAGCAAGCGCTTTTGCCTGTCTTTGAGGTGTTAAGTCGAGCCAATTGCACACACCTTTAAGTCCGGCGTAGCATTTGGCCAAATGGTTGCAGTATTTGGCTAAGGTTTTTGTCGGTGCGATGCCGACGCACGTGGGGATGCCGACATCCTTAAATACTTTGTCTTTAATCCGAAAACCCAACTGGGTTAGGTCAGTACCCAGACCTTCGTACCCGCTCATGTTGGCAAAGCACTCATCAATACTGTACGGGTCGATGCTGTCTACTTGAGATGCGATGGTGGACATCATGCGTCCGGACAAATTGGCATAGAGTTCGTAGTTGCTCGAGAAAACGGCGACGTTTTCCCGAAGGCAGAACTCATCGATCTCGAAGTAGGGCTGGCACATTTTGATGCCGAGCTTTTTAGCTTCTGTCGATCGAGCAACGACACACCCGTCATTATTACTGAGCACAATTACGGGACGGTCGGTTAAGTCCGGACGAAAAACTTTTTCGCAGGAAGCGAAGAAGGAGTTTCCGTCCACCAACGCGAACACCTGCATACTTAGTTACTTTTAATCGTGTACTTCACAACACCGATAAAGCGCCACTCGTCGTAGTCTTTGGGAAGAATGGGTTTGTAGATGGGGTTTGAGCTTTCCGGAAGCAGACGCAGTCCCTTATCGTCTTTCACATAGCGCTTAACGGTAAATTCGTTGTTAATGCTCATGATGACGATGTCTCCGTTCTTGGGTTCCGGGGAGCGGTCGACGACTAGGAGGTCGCCTTCGTCCATACCGGCCAAGTCCATGGAATCGCCTGTTACGTAGACGCAGAATGTGGAGGCGGGATTGGAAACCAAATATTCATTTAAATCCAACGTTTTGTCGATATAGCTTTCTGCCGGGGAAGGGAACCCGGCCTGAACGCCACATTCGTAGACCGGTATGCTCAGATGCGTCGGATTCATGGCCGGAACCAGAATTTGATCTGTATCAAGCGTGCGTGCGGGTTCTGCGACGCGTTCCAGCTCACAGCGAAGCCATTTTGCGCCGCCTAACTGCTTGAAAACAGGAACCAGTTCATCTGTAAGGCAAATGGAAACACGTTTTGTATTACCAAGACCTTTGCGGCCGGCACCTTCACGAGCTCCCCCGCGGTTTTCTGTTTTAGTTGTTTTATCCATGATAAAGTAAAAAGAGGGAAATTTTTGAAATAATCATACTATTTCAAAATTATGTAGTCAATTATTCCAGTTCCAACCGCTTTAAAAAACCTTAGAATAGTCCCAGACGAACTCCGACCGGTTTTAGTGTCTTCTAGGTCGGCAAAGGTTAGCCCTGCACTAGCGGGGCTTTTCCTTCTTGACTTCCTCCCCACCGACGTTACCAAGGAAGGGTCTCTCTATTAACTATGGAGGGTTAAGATTCACAAATACGATTAAGTTGTACTGTCTCTGCAATTACTTCTTGCTCTGATCCGTCTTCAAACTTTACACAGACAATCCCGTCCGAAGCTTTCCGCTTATAGAGAAGCTCACATTCCCTTCCGTCAACAAGACAAAAAATTATCGGTTTTTTATAGAGCTGCTCTTTTGTTTCTTCATCCGGGAAACTTTCTACGGATGGTTCAACATCATCAAAAGAGTCCTCACTAGGGCTTTCTTTAAATGCTTCCTCTGCATTCTCTTCTTGCTCGTTGTCTATCTCATTTTGATCTTCCAGAGGCTGGTAGCAAGATTCATCAATCTTTGCCCCTGGGAAAAACTCGTCGGCTTCTGCTTGAGATTCTTCAGCAACTGTCTCCTTATCTGAAAACTCGATTTGTTCACCTTCTATTTTTTCGTTTTGCTCTTGAGGCAAAATATCGGCGGCGTCTTCAGATTCAGTCGAAAAAGTTGTTCCGGAACAACTTTGAGGATTGAAGTTGTTCGCCTCTGCTTTTGAAATAAACTCCCGGCCTTCCAGGAAACTTTCTACTTCTGAGGGATGCTCTATCCATTTTTTATAGAGAATATAAGCCGTCTGGATACTATTTATTTTCTTTTCCGCTAAGGCTGATTGAATCTCTTCCGGAAACTCTTTCCAAGCTGAATACTTGGACACCAGAGCTTTTTCTAATCCAAGTTTCTCGGCAATTTCTACCTGTTTCTCTCCTAAAGAAATCCGCTCACAAATAAAGTCAGCAACCTCAACGACAGTTAGTGAAGATCGCTTCAAATTTTCCGCCATCTGAGCATAGCTAATGTTTTCAGCGGCAATAGAAGTATTCACAATCGCTTTAATTGACTTAGCCTGAAGGAGTTGGCTCGCCCGAAAACGCCTCTCTCCGCTGATAATTGTGAACGTATCATCTGAATTAGCTCGGACAACTATTGGCTGAAGCAGCCCATATTCTTGGATACTGGCGGATAGCTCTGAGAGTTCCGCGTCATTAAATTGTTTTCTTGGCTGGTTAGGATCAGGTTTAATTTTGTCTAATTCGATGTCTAAAATCTTGCCTTCAGTATTCAGGACTGACTTTTTGCCGCTTGCGATCTTACTTAGCCGATTCAAGTTCAGAGCCATTTCAATTATCCTCCCTGGAGCTGTTCACAACGGCTAAACTTCCGTCCTCGTTCCAAACCACACGAAGAGGATTGTTTTCAGGTAAATTAAGAGCTGCTGCTAAATTTAGAAAAACCGTCCTTAGCTCGTACCATGCCTCACCGGGTTTTGAGTTTTTACTTACCCATACCGGCCGATGCTGTCCTTGTGCCGCTGCATATTCATTTCGATTAAGAATCCATGCCGGTTTTAGACCGTTTTCCTGTTTCAGTATCAGATCTTTTGCCAATACCCAAAGCTGCTTAAAGTTTTCAATCTGATAAGGCTTCCTTTCGACCATGTTCAATACCAATCCTGCAAACTGAAGTTTCTCATTGATGGTCGAAACCTCTTGGGCTCTGCCTAAAAGCATTTCTACTCCCTCGAGAGCTTCTTGTTTCAGGTTGACAGGGCAAACGTAATGGGTTGCAGCTAATAGTGCAGCAATCTGGCGAATATCGTATGAGGGATTGGTATCAATAATGCAAATATCAAAATCGTCTTGGATCTCGTTTAAGCTGTTGAGCAAATTTTCTACAAAGCCGTTATGAGCTTCTTCACCGCTTCGCTCCAGTTCTTCCAAATTTGTATCTGCTCTAACTAGAAGCCGGGCGGCTCCGGTTGTTCTCAATCCTCCTTGCTGCATCAGCAAACCTGAAGAAACATTAGCGGGCTCAAAAAGCTTTGAATCAAACAAACAGTTTGAAGAATGCGCCTGAGGATCTAAATCGATAAACAAGGTGCGTAAACCACGTTTCAAGGCGCAATAGAACGCAAATTGTGTTGAAAGGAATGATTTTCCAACACCACCTTTGTTGTTAATTACGGTCAGAGTAATCATTTTTAGTTCTCCGGATAATTTGCATACGGAAGGTTAATGGCTTTAAAAGCAACTACAGAATCGTTGAAAAAATCCCAATGACCTTCCTTAAACGTTGAGCAATAGCCTCTTAAATGATTCTTCAGCAGAACTTCACAAGCCACACCTTCAGGCGGCTCACAAGAGGCTACAGACGACCAGCCTAGGGCCGTTTCGGGATCAAGCAGTGCTTTGGCTGAAGCAGGAACGGGAGAAAAGTCTTTGAAGAAAAGAATTTTGTCTGAAGGCCATTTTTGCCATCTTCCTTCTTTAAATTTATCGACGACGCATCTTCCGTCATTCAAATAAATCATCCACTTAAAATTAAAGGGATCACCGGGCAACAGTTCGTTTTTTATAGGTGGTAAAACGTAAGGCCAGCGGTTCCAGTCATGAACCTGATATGGCTCTTCCCGAAGGATATGTTCTCGATCTACGCTGATAAGAATATCCGATCCGGTTATAGATACGGTTCCCGGTATTGCAAAGGTAATAGAGGTCCCATCCATCCGTTTTAAACCTTCTTTAACAATCGAATCCAAATGATTGTCCGGATCTTCCAGCGCTGCCGTTATAACATCCAACAACTCAGTGCTGAAACTTTCAGTGGGTGTACTGTTATTTGAATCAAAAACGCAATTTTCTGCATTTTCATTAGTCATCTTCGTTCCTCTGTTGGGATTAAAGTGTTGGGAGTTTTTAATAACTGAAGGCCGGTTTCTGCTCGACGTTTTTGAAAAGAAGGGCAGAAGTTGTCTTGTTTCTGCGTTTTCTGGAGGCAGGATTTCTCAGAACAAAATCTGTATCATTCCCAGACCTTGTTGTTTTTTCGGAAATGCTTCTGAAAAAAGAAGCAGAGGACCCTTTTGAGACGAAATCTTCTAAGTTTCTTGAGGGAAGAAAAACACGGGATTCGACCCGCACTGGCAGGTGCAGGAAGAATCCCTGAGTAATAAGGAGATTAGTCGTGTCGACACGAAAGATTCTACGACTATTTCTGCTCCTTATCGTGTTGAGGGAATTATCCGTCAGAGCTGACTTCGTTGTCAACTTTGAGGGCTCTGTTTCTCTTGCGGTAATTGGAGCAGGTGCGCTGTTGCTTTTGATTAAACGATAGCGTCGAGCAATGCCGGGACAGTTGTTTTGTTCCGGCATTTTTTCTAACGCATACAACGAAGGTTCATTTTGACTCCGTAAAACGGCAACGGCCCAACTGCTGGTAACAGTCGAGCCGAAGTCACAACTAGGAGAAGAAGCGATGAAGCCTTCGAAAACTTCGCTAATCTCCGTAGAGATCTTAACACAACTGAACAGAGAAGGATTTACCTTCAAAGTGAAGGCGGCCGTGCCTCTGGCGCTGCTCGTGTTAATCATCTCGGCGGTCGCTGACAGTTGGTTTTCATAACCGTCAGCTGCGTTGATGTTTGACGCAGGGAGTCCCGATTCGGGGCTTCCGGCTGTTTTTCTCAGCTGTCTTAACATAACGATTTCCTCCGGAAACTTTCCCAGCCAAAGACCACTAAACGGGCCTGTTCACATAACCTGTCAAAAGATCTTTCTTCGAGGTAGGCTTCAATGGAATCTACACCGGATAGCCTTAGATTTGAAACGGCAATCATCGGCTTCATTTGTTCATACCGAGTATTAATAACTTCAAAGAGGTAGTCTTTTTCTCTCTCGGAAATCCCTCTAAATGCACCGATCTCATCCAGGATCAACAGATCAACTGAAACGTATCGGGCAATAATGTTTTTCACGGAACGGTCTTTGTCATTCCACGATGATTTAATGTCCTCTAGCAGCCGGGTTACCGTTGTGTAAAGGACTGTCCTTCCCTGCTTGATCGCGTCATGACCTACGGCGCAAGCTAGGTGAGTTTTTCCGGTTCCCGGAGTACCGATCAGTAAAAGAGTTTTACCGCTGAACCAGTCAGTTTTTAGCTCTTGAGCGAAATCCAAGCAGCTTTTAAGGGCTTGATATTGACCTTTTTCAGTCGCTTCATAAGCCTCGAAGTTCTTGTCCGCAAAGCGCTTGGGGATCATGCTTTGGCCGAACAGTTTCTTGATTTTGGTTTCAGCCAAACATCTCGGACATCCAGCAAACCAACGGCTCCCCGTGCCATCGGTAGATTTAATCCCGGCGGTAAACCATCCGTGAAATTCGCAAAACCCGGCTTCAAACCGACTTTCATCAATTGACTCTCGAGGGGTAAGCTCTTGTTTTTCAGATACTTGAGAGGAAATCATGTCAACGTCCCTCCGTCTTGCGTTTGAGAACAAATGTCCCGTCCGGGTTGAGCCGTTCGATCCCCTCCATGTAGTCAATGTCTCGGAATCGCTTGGGCTGAGCCGATTCGGAAGCGGTTTGTCTTGCATTTTTGCGGTTTGAAACCGCAGTCAATTCGTGCTGAAGGGACGTGAGAACAAAGGCCACTGCCGAGCTTAACGGCTTGCCTTCCTTGTCTTTTGCGGCCTGACAGCGTGCAAACACCTGAGCAATCGTGTCATAGTCGAAGCGGGACATACCGCCGGCGGCCAGCTCCAAAATGAAATTTTGATTTTCCGGATTTCTGGATCTCCAGCGGGCAAGCGCCTTTTCGTCCAAACCGAAAAAGACCAAAACTTCTAAAACTTCGCCAATCATCCAAGCCGATTTTTCGCGCGCGAATAGGTTTTTAATTTTTAAACGTCTATCCGATTCCGATACAGATTCCGATTTATTAATATTTTTATTAATTGAATTAATATCCGATATCCGATCCGATCGGTGCGCGCGCGTACGTGCGCGAGGCTCTTCCTGCTGAACATTTCCCGGATTTTCAATTATGTCTGCTTTTCCCTGAAAAACCCTGTGGCCCAAGGGATCTAAGGTTTTTTGAGCATAGTTAGTCATGCTCGGAGCATTGCTTGGAGCATTGTTATTTATGCTCGGAGCATTGCTTGTGGCATCGCTTTTTATGCCCGGAGCATTGCTTGGAGCATCGTTATTTATGCTTGGAGCATTGCTTGTGGCATCGCTTTTTATGCCCGGAGCATTGCTTGGAGCATCGTTATTTATGCCCGGAGCATTGCTTGTAGCATCGTTATTTATGCTTGGAGCATCGTTATTTATGCTTGGAGCATTGCTTGGAGCATCGTTTTTTATGCTCGGAGCATTGCTTGGAGCGCCATTTTCTTTCCAACGAGCCTCAGCCGCACGTTTACTTTTAATCGACCGCTGCTCTGATAAAAGTTTGTGGTGGGCCTTGGTTTCCAATTCTTCCTGGATAATCGCATCGTAGGCGGCACTCCTCCAGAAACTAGCATCTCGGTTAAAGAATCTCCTCAACACGACGTGAAGAGCGCCTTCTTCTTCAGCTGTGTGAGTAGGACACAAACCCAAAACATCTAAGTCTTCCAGAGGAGACTGTTTGATGAGGTAACCTGTGCGCAGAACAAACAAAATACCTCTGTGAAGGATCGGAAGAGGTAGAAAATCTCTAATGAATTCTTCTTGACTAATTGGACTAATTCCCTGTTCAAGAGAATTCTTTTTAGCTGCGGACATTATTGGTTCTCCTTTCCGGGAAAAGTCTCTTTTGCGCAATTTCTTAACATGGCGGAAGGTTGATACAAACCATTCCCATCCTCATTGAAGTACCATCCGAGAACACGTTCCAGTTCTTCTGTTGTACTTAAGTTTTCGTCCACGCTTATCTGAGACAGGGCTTGCCCAAACGAAAACGGACCGCCAAACAGAAAATACAAATTCACTAATCGAGAGAGAATTCCGCTTTGGACCAGCGTGAGATCCAGATGAATTGAAGAACTCTCCAAGGGATCAATTATGTAAGGTCTAATCATTCGTTAATACCTTTTTTAAAGAAAGATTTTCTTCACAAAGATAATAAGTAATTCTTTCCAAGAATAGTAAAGGATTACTTGACAGATTGCAAGCTATCTCATTAGAATGAAGTATCCTTATTGTTTTGCTGGTTCGAGACTTGCTATGTACAAATATTTTGCTTTTACATTAATGCTTTTCTCTTTGTCGTTATCTTCGGGAAATGCTTCAGCTACAACGCTCGAAGACATTGAACAATTTAATAAAGATCAATTTATGGATTATGTTCGCCTGCTGGACAATGTCGAAGCCAACCAAGAAAACTGTCACCTTTGGCGATTAGAAAAAGAACTGATGCACAAAAGAACACAACTTAGCATTCACAAACAGCTCTCTAGCACGGAGAGGCGGCTGGCTTCAGAAAAAATAAGAAATTTTCGCGATCGATGCAATCGATTCAGGGAAACTCAACGGAAATAAAAATAAGAAGCTTTGGTAGATTCTAAAAATAGACACTCAGAGTTAACCAAAGAATAAAGAGCAACGAAGAGACGAGGAGGAGTTTAATTGTCAAATACCCCCCCCCTTGTGGGTTTTCCGCATTGTGAAACTCCTTCTAAGTTCCTTCAATACACCAAGTATTTCAATTTCTTTCGTTAAATTAGAAATCGTTGGATAATCTGGATTCAGCGGTTTGAGATTGATAATTATTTTATTGTCAATCGCCTGCTCGGTATACTTTCGGAAAAGAATTTTTCCATCATACTCTGCCAAAACAAAACAACCTGGTTGAGCGAGTTCTTTACTCTCGAACAACAATAAATCTCCAGAAAAAAACTCCGGCGTCATAGATTGATCTAGCAAAGCCCAAGCAAACGCGCCCTCAGTTAAAACAAGTGAAGAAGTAATAGAGTTTTTCTCAGAACGCTGATTTTCTGGAATAGTCGTATGGCTAAGTAAATAATCATCAGAAAGGATTGGGAGTTTTGTCTGAGATCCGCCTCCTTCTGTTTCTTTAATTTTGCTACTAAGTGCATTTGCAGATTGAGCTAACAAGGCTAGGGAGGGAGATATTTCTTCCAACTTGCAACCTAAACCTTTTGCGAATTTAACGACAACAGCCAAATTCAAAGGAGCCTTCCCAAGAAGGTACTGCGAGACCATAGCTCCAGAGCCGATCCCATAACGCTTGCCAAACTCCCTTTGGGAGAGCTTGTGCCTCTCATTCCACAATAATTTCAACCGTTCACTATCTTTCATATTTGATGAGTTTAGGTATAATTGTGTAAAGAATTTCTTTATTTTTAAGTGAAGAATAACTTATGAATAGGAACCAGAGTCTTTTAGTTGCTATTGGAATAATTGGTTCAGGAGCTAAGCTAGCAAAGCTTCTAGGTGTTTCCCGGGCCGCTATAAGTTGTGCAGTCTGTGGTCGTATGCCCGTCCCAAAATCTTGGTGTCCTGTTATTGAGCTGGAGACCAAAGGTCAGGTTAAGTGCGAGGACTTGTTGCCGGGTATCGATTGGTCCATTTTTAGAAATTTGCCTAAGACCAAAGAAACACATCCGGAAGGAGGAAATTGTGTCGCCTAATCCTTCTTATATTTCCATTGCAACCACGGCTAAGAGATTGAACAAATCCATCCGAACCATTTGGCGATGGACCAATCAAAAGAAAGCAGAAGGTTTTCCGCAGCCGATCAAACTCTCTGCCGGAACAACAGTGCTGGATTTTGAAGAATTGCTGCGTTGGGAAGAAAAAAAGAAAACAAGCACTCTCGTGTAATTATTTTTCAAAAAACTTCCCCCGCATAACTAACTAAAAACCCAAGAGAGAACATGGAGCACGTCCCCAGCGCATTCTATTTAACGATACTCGGCTTAGCCTGTATAGCCGCTGCGCCTTTGTTTTTGTTCCAAAAGCATGAGCCAGTTTTTTGCGCAGCTCCTCTCTTGTTATTGCTCGGACTCTCGATCCTAATTATCGGACTGGCAGGGCTGAAGGGCAGTTTTTAGAGGCGGGAGGCTAGATATGGATTGGCTTTATTTCTTTCTGGGAATTTCAGCGGGGGTAGCTCTTAAGTTAATTCTTTATTCTGACGATGTTTCAAGAGGGAAACTTTTATTGGCAGTTCTTTTTTCTGTTCTGATTCTTGGAATCCTGTTTTTGCTTGAACAAAAGAACTGTTCTGAAATTCCTGCAAAGAAAAATAACAGCGAAAGTTCATGCTGGTTTCAGCTTGAATATAAACATCTATCCGACCCATTTTTTGTATTTCCCACCTATCGGGTAGGTAATCCACAACAAATTGCAATGGGGAGGAATGAGTTGTGAGAGTTTTATTGAGTTCTATCCGTTTGGCAAATTCACCAGTATTGGAAAGAAATCTGCCTGAGATACTTGTCAATGACAGGATAATGACTTGTTCGTCTTTAGCTGATATAGATAAATGTACTGTTCTCCGCCAATTTTTACACGTACCCTCAGCAATCGCTGAGATCATGAGCATTTTTCTGCGTATCTCATATCCGCCTTTAAAGGCGCTAAAAAATCCCGTTATTAGTCCGGAAAGAAAAGCAAAACTATCAGTCACTCTTTTTCTCCGAGGGTTGAGTAGTGATTTTTGTGTGCAACCTAAATTCTATTCTTATCCTCGGAGACCCCTTTTCCTCGGGCTTATTAAAGGCCCTTTAGCGCCGCGTGCGTGTCTGAAAACTATGCTGCTGCAAGCATTTACTTCGAGGTTTATTGCTTGGTCTCAGTATTTGTGCATAGCAAAATTCTCTTCCCATTTGTTCAGAACACGGTCTGGCCGGATCGGCCAGCGGCGCTGTTTCTTATTCTCGAAAAAAAATGCCAGAAGCCTTATTGAAGTTGCTAATTGTCTTGGCCTTCTCATTAATAACGCTTTCATTGCACAATGCAGGGAGGGTAGTCATAGAAAATCTTCCCATTTCAAGAAGGGAAAGGCTCCTTATTGCGATACCCGCAGTACTCGGCTTTCTTTTATTCTCTTCCTTAACCTTTTCAGAAAACTACACAACAACTCTGCCAGATTTCTTCATGATCAAGGATCGACAAGAAGAGGGGCTCGTCTATTTAGCCGCAGCACTCGGAATAATTGCCGGCTTGATTACATTGGAATTCAGAAAATAAGCCAGAGACTTAGAGGAATAAGTCGGCACAAAGAGATCCGTTTCATTCTTTTCATCCGGGGGTTGATTAGTAATTTGAGTCTGTCAACTAAATTCTATTCCTCCCCCCGGAGACCTCCGTCTATCGTGTTTTGAGGACTCAATAATGAAAACAATCCATCAAATCCCAAAACTTAAAACACTTTTGACTGCTGCCATTGTCAGCAGCGGTCTTTTTGCAATCGGTTTTCATGCGTTGGCTGAGGATACCGATTACTCCAAAATCCCCGGGATGCCGAAGCTGGAAATTATGTCCGGCAATGATCGCTGGGGATGTGAAGTTCTCCTTTGTCTAGCCAATCCTAACGGCCCTCGCGCTGTTTCTGAATGCCGTCCTCCGATTGACAAGCTTTTTGACTGTCTTTCTTGGCGTCATCCGTGCAAGTTTCCGTCCTGCCCGATGGCCGGAGACGGCAACTATGCGAAGCAGCTTAGTGACGGATTTGATCCATGCTCATTGCAAGGCATGGAGGATGCTCCTCAAGGGTTCTTAACCGAGGGGAACTTAAACGATGCTAAGAAGTTCAAAACGACTCGAGGAAATAGGAAATTTTTAACACACGGTCACTCTTCCTATAACTGGGGCGGTGAGCACTGGTTCAAAGCGACAGAGGATTCGCCCGGTTATTGGGGAGGAACAAAAGCATGCGTACGGGGCTATCAAGGCATCGCTTACGAGCCTTATACATGCCAAGAAGACTCCGGGGACAGCTCCTACACCACAACTTGTTATCGACCTGTAAAGGTCTATGAAGAAGTTGTTTGGCAGAAGTACCAGTCCAGGCGCGCTATCGACGTTTTTATCAACGGGAAAAATTGGACTCGCGTGCATTGGTAGAGCGTCTGATTAGAAGGAATGAGCATGATTGAAATCACAGCTTCAGATATTTTTTGGATCGGCGCGATGGACAAAATAGAGATCGGCTTAATTGTAATGTTCCTGTTTGCTCTCTTTTTGGTCTTTATGGCTGTCGATTCGAGTTCCGTAGCAATTTTCTTATTTGCTCTCCTACTTGGTATTTTTTCCATGACTGCATGGGTCTTTATTCCAAGTTCGAAAACTTTAGCTGCTATGAAAGTTCTTCCGGCTATCGTGAACAATCAGCGAATACAAGGCGTCGCCGAAAATGCTTTGGAACTGACAGAACGTTTCCTTAAGGAGCATCTGGAAAGTCAGCTCGGCACAATGAAGGAGAAAAAATGAAACAACAGAAATTTGAAAAAGCTTTTAGACAAGCTGTAAATAAGGTCATTACGGACGATTCTCGTGAGTCAGAGCTTTTGAAGCAAAAACAAATTATTGCAGGCTGCAAAAACAAGCTTGCGGCTTCCGGCATGCTCCTTTACTACTTTTCTTGTTGCGGCGATGACCAGAGCGAAGCTAAAAGACTGGCCCTTGCGAATGAGCTCTTTGTCAACAAGAGCCCGGAAGAAGAATTCTGGAGCCTTTCCGCCAAAGATTTATTTGAAACACTTCTCATGCTTTTGGCTCAAGAATGCGGAAACAACAATCCGGTTAAGGAGTTTTACAACCTTCTGGCAATGACTCAGGACATCCAAAAACTTTGCAATAAGTTAGAGCAATTCAGCCAAAGCGATAAAGGGCAACAATTTTCGAAGATTATTCAGCGCTTTCTGAGTAATTCGGAGGCCACCAAGACAGGAATTGTCGCCCATATGAACAATCAATTGCTCGGCTTTATGCGTTTTGATCTAGTTTGAGAGAAGACATGTACAACTTTAAGACTTGGACTGCTCCGGAAAGTTCTCGATCAAGCACTGCAACGTTTTCGCGATCCTTTTCATACCCTTGCATGAGTTCTGGAACTGTAACTTTTACCTTACCAGAAACCATCAATGCAGCCATGAGGGCTAAGATTTTTAGTTCGTTGTACGTAAATGTCGTTTCGTTCATTTTCATGCTCCTAAAGAGTTTGAAGTTAAGTAATTTATCAGTGAGCAGTGTTGATTTTGGCAAAAATATTGCACTGCTCACCAATCATTCTACCCCTCCTTAGGAGCACCAAAAACACCATGTATATCAAAGAGTTAGAGAAATAACAATAAAAAGAGATAGGCAAAATGGAAGATCGCGTAAGAACGATGAGCTGCAATCTCAGCAACCGTTATTTGAATCCCGGTTTTAAAGAGTTGCGCAGCACTATTGCAGATCATCAAGCTCCCTCTTGGGGCCAGATGTATTTTTTGGTTGAGTTGTGCAAAAAAACAATTGAAGAACTGGAGAAAAATCCTCCGGAAGAAAAGGAGTATTACAGCTGCTATATTCTTTGCACCTGCGGACCAAAAGACTTTTTAATAGGCGTTCTTGAGGTCATTGAAGAAACAGAAGAGTACGACTTTTGGCTTCCGCGCATTGTGATGGAATGGGAAGAGAGGGAGCTATTCTTAACCGCTCTTCAGATTATCGGTAAATATCTCGGGCTGATCTCACATAAGGAAATACCAATTGTTAACCGCTCTGAGTACCGTATAACCATTGATCCATACTCATATTCCTCAAATTTCGATCAGCTAGGGCAAGTAGGTTCCAACCTTGTCCGAATCGGTTCTTTTGTTAGAAGTGAAAATCTATACAGTTCGTTGGATATTTTGTCCTCTGTCATCGATGAGCTGGAAACAGAATGCAGACGCTTGACTGGTTTTCTCAACTGGTTCCAACAGTGTATCGGGAACAGCGGGAGCTTCTATAGAGATATAAAGAACTTCCGATTCTTGCAAACAGGCGCCCCGGCAGCTGAGTCCAACAGCGTGAGACTGGCTAACGGGCTTAGAGAATGCGGTTCAAAAATCAAACGTATTAGTCGTGAATTATCAGGCGTCGGACAAGAAGTCAAACGGTTTCAGCTAGAAGACCCGAAAAATTTGGAGATTATCGATGATCTGAATGGGTATTTGGGAGGTCTTAAATATGCGATAAGACAACTGAAAGAGCAACTTTCAGAAAAAGAAGCTAAGAGACCCAGGAAAGAAGAAGAAGCAAAACGTCTAATAATAGAAATCTTTGATGAAGATTTTTTGGATACTGAACCTTTAAAAGATCTTGATCCTGGTCATTTAACTGAAATGTCTCCGGATAAGGAACATTCAGAACAACCCAACAAGGAGAACGGGCAATGAGAATCAACAATCAAGAAATCAAAAACGCGGAAATTTCTGTGGTATCCGAACGGAAAGTCCAAGGACTCAAAGGACTCAAAGCAATTTTTACTTACGAGGCCCGGATAAAGAAAAAAGGTCGGACGTATAAAAAACAGTCTGAAGATTTGGGATTCCTTCAGAACTGGCTGCTCTCTCAATTAGAGGCTGCATAGATATGTAGTCGCAAAGTTTATGTCCGGGACAGCGACCTTCTTCTCAGTAGAAGCTGGTTAATGTTCTTGGCAGGACACATTAACCGTCCCGGACACCCCAATTTTAAGTCCTGCCCCGCAAGGAAAGAGCGGCGAGTGTTTTATCTTTCCAACTGATGTTCATGATGGGTCGCGCAAAAGTCCTGCCAGATTTTTTGATCAAAACACGTTATGAACAAAATATTCAAAAAGGTATTTAACCGCTCCCGAGGCGTATTTGTTGCTGTGTCAGAGGCTGTTAGCTCGGCATCCCAGCAGAACAAAAAGTCCGTTTTAGTCGCGGCAGCAGTTTTAAGTGTCATTGCGTCACCTGCTGTTGCGCTGACAACCATTGACGGGGATGTAGTCGGAAAAGACGCTCGATTCCATTTTCAAGGTCGAGGTCCCTCACTTGCCGATAGTCATACGATCAATGGTAATTTGACTTGGAACTTAGGGCGAGAAGGGGATTTCAGAAGATCTTTCCTTTGTGTTTCTATTGGGGCAGGCTACTTCAGCTC
>ENA-UESD01001006-UESD01001006.1-human-gut-metagenome-genome-assembly--contig:-NODE-1006-length-24028-cov-12.477266_pt1 | contig 24028 bp, 15 predicted proteins | sample MGYA00242985_ERZ507986 | MGnify/ENA primary metagenome ERZ507986 (study PRJEB26167, sample SAMN06115408) | human gut metagenome | host: Homo sapiens | place: China:Guangxi | collected 2016-04-06... | reverse complement strand
GAATCATTCTAAGAATATCCCATGCATGTACCTTTATTTTGCTCATATTTGCTATTTTCTATTGTTTCTATCTACCTACAAAGGTACAAAAAATAATTGAAATACGCAAATAAATAACTGATTATTAGATGGTTATAGATGTTAAAAAATCTATTAACCACTTATGATTTCAAATCCGCCGGGACGCCTAGCGGGACATTTCAAAATAACTCCAGGATCTTATCGATTATCTTTTCGATGCTGGAAGAATCGGTGGTTTCGTCGAGCTTCTGGTTGATTTTCTCTTCTACCTTCCTGCTCACTTTATCCGCTGCCTTATCGAAAGCCTGATTGGCTTTCTCTTCCAGTTTCTTCTGCATTTTTGTGCTGAGGCTGCCTTCATCGCTGTCAGCCTGGTCCTCATTGACATTGGCTTCTGAATCTGATCCATCCATATTGGGAGTGTCAGAGGATACATTTGATTCTGACTCCTCGATATGGAGATTATCGGCTGATTCCAGTGCTTTCACCATATCGTCGGCATTCATCGTATAGACGTTGCCGAGAATACCGAAACTCACGGTATGCGGCTTGCCGTTGAACTCTACAGAACCCGTAGAGCAAACGATATAGTTGTGGTATTCGAAAAGCTGGTTCATCGCTTCGTCCATCATGCTGCCAGCCATCATCTTGGCTACAGAGCGGAGTGCCTGAGAGAAGAAATTGTTGTCGGTAGATCCTACCGCCTTTTCTACAGCCTTGCTTGCCTCCGTGCGAACCTTCTCCTTATGAGCATCTGCGCTCGGATTGGTTATGGCAAATATGGCAAGGATGAAAATGATGAGGCCTATCACCATCTTCATGGCGAAATGGCTCGTCTTCTTCTTAGGCTGCTGCTGGAAATTCGAATTCATCGCTGCTCCCTGCTGGAATCCCTGCTGATAGGCTTCCTGCTGGACTTTCTGATAATCCTGCTGCTGGGCTTTCTGGTTGCTCTGGGCTTTCTGGTTGCTTTGGTTGGCTTCTACAGCTTCCAGTACGGCTTTCAGTTCCTCTACCTTCCAGGCAGGATTCCAGTCTGCCATACCCTGCTTCCACACCAGTGTTTCGGGACTGATGCCCTTCTGTACGAGTTGGTCGAAACTGAAAGGACCTGCCTGCTGTCCATTATGATCGATTATAAAAAATTCCATCTTTGTCCTTTTAATTTTTAAATGTGAACATTCAACTTTATGAGTACTTAATCTTTCTTTGCAAGTAAGCCCCACACGCCCTGAAAGGGCAGAAGCTCCTAGCCCAGGGCAACGCCCTGGGTGTTTATGGACGCAAAACTGTCGCCCTGTAAGGGCAAAAGCTTTCAAATACCTGGTAATATACAAAGCTTTTGCCCTTACAGGGCGCCTTGCTGATTGCCATTATACCCAGGGCGATGCCCTGGGCTAGGAGTTTTTGGGCCTTCAGCCCGTACTTGAACCACATGCGAAACTTCAGTAAAATAAGTAAATACGCTTGCGAAAGTACGAAAATAATTTCAGAAAAAGGTAAAATATTCTCAAAATGTTTACGAAACATGCAAATAATTGAGTATTCTGTTGGAATATAACTGCTGCCGAGAGCGATAAACGTAAGATTGAAGAACAGCAAGGTAAGCAATGGCAGGACCTACTATATATAATAAGGTAGTAGAAAAGATGGCAACTGGCATAGCGAGAACAGCGAGCCATAGAATGATTACACTGGCACGGGAATATCTCACATACCGATTGCGAAAGATAGAAGAAAATTTGGCTGAAACAGAAAAAATACGTATCTTTGCATTCATCATTTGATCTCAAACAAACAAAAATAATAATATGGTAAACGTAAATTTTTCGAAAGCAAAGTGCCCAACTTGTGGCAAGAAGGTGTCTTTGCGGGTAATCAGCAAATACTTCTGGCATGGAACAAGCTATTATACCGAATGCAACCATTGCGGGCAAAGAATACATCCAGCAAAAGAACCTGTAAGTATGTTCAAATGCTTTTCCTGGGGTGGAATGTCGGTCTTGCTTCCGATGTATTCCTACTGGAATCTGGTTGCGTGGGATTTCTTGCCAGCTCTTTTATGTGCCATTCCTTTTATACTGCTAACATTATTAATAAGTTGCATCCTCATAGTGCGTAAAATACAATTCATTATTTAATAAAAAGTGCCGAATAGGAGTAATCTTATCGGCACTTGTCTATCTGGTAAGTTGAACTGTCACATCCCTCTGTCCTTTTTACAGGAAGAGATCACGCTTTGGCATCTGCGGCATATATTTCTTGCGCAGCTTCTCGAAGAATGCCATGGTGTCGTTGCTGAAGCCATGACCCTTCCAGGTGGAAGTGTTGGTGATGAGAATCCAGCACTGACCGTCGGGATATTTCAGAATCAGCGCAGAGGTGCCGGCAAGGGAACCCGTGCGGATCCAAGGGCGGTTGCTCTTCGGCGTGTAGTTCCAGCCGATGGAGTACTGATGGTTAGGCTGTTCCTGCGTCATAAACTGCACACTCTTCCTGCTCAGGATATCCTTGACATGAGGCATGCCGTCGATGCTCGCAATGAATCTCGACAGCTCGGCTGCCGAACCGCACCAGGCTCCTGCTCCCGAAAGTCGGGGAAGATCGGTATCGCCATAGCACTTCTCTACCATCCTGCCGCTGTTGTTGTACTCATATACCGGAATGCTGCCCTGATGCATGTAATACTTCGTCTCGTTAGGACGGCGGTCCTTGTAATAGGTGCCCGCAATATGCATGTCGAAACAGCCGGCTGGCTGGAGCACATACTTCTGGATGAAGTTCTCGTATTTCATTCCGCTCTTCTTCTCTACAATCATCGAGAGAATCATATAGCCCAGATTGCTGTAGCACTTGCCCTCGCCCGGCGTATAACCCAGATGACGCTTCAGGAGAATCCTGAGCAGGGTAGGGTGGTCGGGAGGGGTGGTGAGGTGGTTCTGCATCATGATGTAACGGGTGGAGGATACCGGGTCGCCGGCATAGTTGTTGAAACCTGCCTGGTGGCGCAGCAGCTGTTCTACGGTGATGTTGTAGTAGCGCTGGTCCTTGATACTGTTGTTATAGGTGGTATCGCAGAGGATGCCCTTCTGTCCGAACACCTTGTCGCCCATGCGCAGCTTCTTCATCTCTACGAGCTTCATGATGCCGGCAGCGGTGATGAGCTTGGATACGGATGCAAAGCGCATCAGCATGTTGGGTTCCATGCGGATGCCCCTTTCCTTGTCTGCCCATCCGAATCCACGGGCATAGAGCAGGGAGTCGTTGCGGGTGATGACGAGCTGGGCACCGTTGATTTCCCATCTCTTGAGGTATCTCTCGATGACGGAATCCATCTCCTGGTATGCCTTTCCCTCGGTGAGGGCATTGGTGATGGAATCGTTGATATGTACCGTAGGCAGTGAATCTGCAGATTTCTCCTTGTCGGATGAGGTGCAGCGCGATACGCAGCTGTGGGTGGTCCATCCTATGAGGGCTGTAAACGTGAGCAGTATCACGGCTATACGCTTCTTTCTAAGTCTTCTTGCCATTATTGTCTTACTATTCTGTTTGTTTATGCCATGACTAACCGTAGATCCTGGGTCAGTTTGCCGATGGCAGGGTTTTCCTTTATCATATTCTCAAGTATCTCTCGCTTGGAAAGGATGCGGGTTACTTCATCCGATTCTGCCAGACGATAGTCGAGGGTTACCTGGCTGTTGTTCAAGCCGATTCTGAAGGTCTGCAGGATTCTGCCCTTGATCTTGACCACGTCGTCGAGCAGCAGCTTGTTGTCGATGACTACCTCGATATGCGGAAAGTCGGTGATGGTAGGTACGATCGGTTTCATGCGATTGGCAAGTCCGATGAAGTCCTTGATGCCTTGCATTCTCAGACACATGCTGATCCACTGGCCTTCTACCTGTTCCTGGGTGAAAGGCTGGTCGTGGTTGGCGGCAGCTCCGGTTGATGCCGGTGTTTCTTCCTTGAGCTGGTCGATAGGATTGTAGATGCGCTGACTGTTCTGCTCCGTCTTCTCCAGGTTGGCGAAGCTCATGCCGATGCCTTTCAGTTTTACCTGTGAGCCTTTTCTCACTGTTGATATAGGCGCAGCAGTAGCTGCAGCGACAGGCTGTGCTCCTGAAACAGGAGCCTTGCTGCCGCTCTCTTGCCCGGCACCTGCACCCTGAGAGGCAGGCTTAAGCTGGGCAACGATTTTCTGAAACAGGGATTTTAGTCTGTGGGGCGTACGCCCCGCACTAGGCACATCCTGGTCTTCCGGCTGGGTAATCTGACCAATCTGTATCAGGGTCAGCTCTACGAGCAGTCGCTTGTTGGAACTCTGTCGGTACTGCACATCGCAGTTGTTCATCAGCTGGAGTGCCTTATATAAGAAAGGTGTTGGGGCCTTCTTTGCCTGCTCCACGTATTTTGCCTTCTGCTCTTCGCTGGTTTCCAGCAGCGGCAGGGTCTGGGTATCCTTCGCCATCATCACGTTGCGTACGTGCTGGGCGAGTCCCTGAATCATGTTTCCGCCGTCGAATCCCTTGCCCAGGATATTGTCGAGCAGCAGCATCATCTGGCTCACCTTGTTCTCCAGGGCGAGGTCCACAAGCTTGAAGTAGTTGTCGCTGTCGAGCACGTTCAGGTCTTCTATCACCTTCTGGTAGGTGATGTCGCCCTGGCAGAAGCTGGCAGCCTGGTCGAAGATGGAGAGGGCATCTCGCATACCTCCGTCTGCCTTCTCGGCGATGACGGCAAGCGCCTGTTCCTCGTATTGGATGCCTTCCTTCTCTGCCACCATCTTGAGGTGTGCGATGGTATTGGGCACGGTCATGCGCTCGAAGTCGTAGATCTGGCATCTACTCAGGATGGTAGGCAGGATCTTGTGCTTCTCGGTGGTGGCGAGGATGAAGATGACGTGCGATGGCGGTTCCTCCAGGGTCTTGAGAAAGGCATTGAAGGCGGCGGCACTGAGCATGTGGACCTCGTCGATGATGAACACCTTGTATTTGCCTACCTGAGGCGGGATGCGGGTCTGCTCCATCAGGGTCTTGATCTGATCGACACCATTGTTGCTGGCGGCATCCAGCTCGAAGATGTTGTAGGAGCGCTGCTCATTGAAAGCCTGGCAGCTCTCGCAGGTATTGCATGCCTCGCCGTCCTCACGAGGGTGCTCGCAGTTGATTGCCTTGGCAAAGATGCGGGCACAGGTGGTCTTTCCCACACCTCTCGGACCGCAGAAAAGATAAGCGTGGGCAAGCTTGCCACTCTTCACTGCATTCTTCAATGTGGTAGTCAACGCACTCTGTCCAACCACCGAATCAAAGGTCATCGGACGGTATTTTCTAGCCGAAACTATGTATTCTTCCATTCTTTTTTGCTTGAATATACGTTCACTTACATTATTTTTTCTTAATTGTGATGCAAAGATAACAAAAAAATATTATCTTTGCAAACAAATTCGGAAATTAATGAGTCAAAAGTTAAGTATTATATGGAATTATCTCGCTCACTATAAATATCTTATAGTGATAATTGCGGGTGTTTTGATAGTGGGTGTCATTGACGACAATAGCATCCGCCAGCATATCAAGTATCAGATAGAGATAGCCACGCTGCGTTCTGAGATAGAAAAGTACAGAACGGAGTATGACCGGGATCTCCGCATCCTGCAGGAAATGCGCAAGGGACCGGAAGTCTTCGGCAAGATAGCACGCGAACGCTACTTCATGAAGGCTGACAATGAGGATATCTTCGTGCTGAGCACGGATCTGCCCGGTTCGGTGGAAATAGATGAAGACGAGGAGGACAAGGATTCCATCCGGTAACGCAATCTATATATAATAACGCTATCTATATATAATAAGGTGTGAACGAACAGAAAAAGAAAATAAGAAAGATGAAACAGTTGAATAAAATACAGAGTGCTTTGTTTTTGTTGGGCGGCGTGCTGATGGTTGTCGGTGCGTGCAGCTTTGTGCTGAAACAGATTTATCCTTCGCTGGTGGAAACCACGAGCTGGGTGTTCCTTCTGGGCACCGTGCTCTTCAGCGTCATCCAGTCGATGCAGACCTACGAGGGCAAGTCGACTGTCATCCATCGCCTGAAGCGCATCCAGAATGTAGCCAACATCCTCTTTGTCTTTGCCGGCATCTCGATGGTGGATACGGTCTATACCTTTACCGAGAAATGGCTGGGCAATCCGCAGCTCTTTTACTCCATCTTCTATGGCAAGTGGATCGTGGTGATGCTGGTGGCATCTATCCTGGAACTCTACACCACCTTCCGCATTTCGCACGAAATGAAGGGGGAAGAATGCAAATAAAACATAAATACTTGTAATATTCAATTAAATTGCATCAATTTATTTCGGTACTTCAAGAAATGATTGTACTTTTGTTCACTGAATGTGAATTATAAAGCTTATGAATAAGATATTTTACGCACTTATCACCTTGGTGGCGCTTACCTCATGCGCCAGTAGCTACGATATTTCGGGTACTTCCAACGTGAGTACCCTGGATGGCCGTATGCTCTACCTTCAAATCTTAAAGAATAACGAATTCAGCAAGATCGATTCCTGTGATGTGGTACATGGACAGTTCCATTTCCAGGGAACGGTAGATTCTGCAAGAATGGCAAATGTCTTCATGGACGATGAGCCTGTGCTGCCGCTGGTGCTGGAGGCGGGAAGCATTACCGTGAAACTCGACGATGTACAGCAGGTAGTAAGTGGAACGCCACTCAACGATAAGCTCTTCGGATTCTTCAAGAAATACCAGCAGCTGCAGAGCCAGCAGCGGGAACTGGTGCATAAGCACGACCAGGCCATCATGAATGGAAGCGATATGCAGGCGGTGACTGCCCAACTGAATGCTGAGGCGATGCAGCTCTCCGAACAGGAGGACAAGCTGGTGACTACCTTCATTACCGACAACTTCGAGAATGTCTTGGGACCAGGCGTATTCTTCCTCGTAACCATGGGCAACCAGTATCCGATGCTTTCGCCATGGATAGAGGATATCATGAGCAAGGCTACAGAGCACTTCAAGAGCGATCCATACGTGAAGGACTACTACCAGAAAGCACAGGAAAACCAGGCTATCATGAACGGTACCCACGAAGCGCAGATGGATCCGAACATGCAGGCTGGACAGATGGCGGCTCCGCAGACCGATCCGAATGCGGCTCCTGCACCAACGCCTAACGAACTGGCGAAGCCAAGCATTCCTGAAGCAAAAGAGTAAATTCAAAGTTTAGAAAAAAGAAATACTATGTCTAAAATGTTAATTAAAGGCGGAACTATTGTCAATGAAGGTCGCTCATTCCTAGGTGATCTTCTTGTCGATGGTGAAGTGATATCTGATATATTTGAAGGCATGGCTCCCCGTGGCATCTACGATGAAGTAGTGGATGCTACGGGGTGTTTCGTTTTGCCGGGTGTAATAGATGAACATGTTCATTTCCGTGAGCCGGGACTAACCCGCAAGGCGGATATTGAGAGTGAGAGCCGTGCGGCTGCCTATGGCGGCGTGACTTCCTATATGGAAATGCCGAATACCGTGCCGCAGACTACCGAACTGCAGGCGTGGAATGACAAGAGAAAGTTGGGCGCAGAGAAGAGTCATGTAAACTACAGCTTCTTCTATGGTGCCACCAATGACAACGTGGATTCCTTTGCCCAGCTGGATATGCACCATGTGCCTGGCATCAAGCTCTTCATGGGTTCCAGCACCGGTAATATGCTGGTGGATAAGATGGAATCGCTGAAGCGCGTCTTCAAGACGGCTAAGGATCTGAACCTGCCGGTGATGACGCACTGCGAGGATACCGGAATCATCAACCGCAACATGGCAGAGGCTAAGGCTAAGTACGGAGAGGATCCTGCCGTAGAGCATCATCCGGAAATCCGCAGCGAAGAGGCATGCTATGAGAGCAGCAAACTCGCAGTGGAATTAGCCCGCGAGTTTGGTACCCGTCTGCATATCGCCCATGTTACGACAGCCCGGGAGCTGGAACTCTTCTCCCATCAGAACGAAAAGGCGAGTGAGCATTCCGGAGATGGCATCCCTCTTCCTCAGATTACAGGAGAGGCGGTGATTGCGCATCTCGTCTTCTCGGATGCCGACTATGCTACGAAGAAGGCACTCATCAAATGCAATCCTGCCATCAAGACCCTGGCAGACCGTGATGCCTTGCGCAAGGCGCTCAACGACGGAACCATTGCCACCATCGGTACCGACCATGCTCCACACGAGTGGAAGGACAAGCAGGGGGGATGTGCCAAGGCGGCTTCGGGTATGCCGATGGTGCAGTTCTCGCTCGTTTCCATGCTGGAACTGGTAGATGAAGGCGTGCTTACCATCGAACGGATGGTAGAGCTGATGGCACATCAGCCGGCTCAGCTCTTCCGGGTAGCCCAGCGTGGTTTCCTGCGCAAGGGTTATCAGGCAGACATCGTCATCGTGAAGCCTCATTCTCCTTGGACCGTTACTAAGGATGTCATCCAGAGCAAGTGCAAGTGGAGTCCGATGGAGGGACATGAATATCAGTGGCAGGTGGAGCAGACCTTCTGCAATGGTCACCTTGTCTATAACAAGGGGTCCTTTGATGCAGCCTACCGTGGCGAGGAGATGACTTATGACAAAAGATAGAATCGTAAGGCAATACAGAATATCAGTACTGGTGCCTTATATCAACTGGCTCTATTTCTACCATGCCTGGGGATTGAGCGGGAAGCCACGCTGCGACAAGGAGAAGATGAGGCAGGAAGCGCTGGATATGCTTGCCTCCTGGGAGGACAGGTTTCACAGCCATGCCATCTTCCAGCTATTCGATGCCAACAGCGATGGGGATGATATCCTGTTTCTGGATCAGCAGCTCCGTTTTCCGATGCTCCGTCAGCAGCATCCATCTGCTCCGGGCGCACCGAATCTCTGTCTGGCTGATTTCATCCGCCCATTGTCTCTGGGCAAGAAAGACCAGATCGGGGTGTTCTGTTCTACGGTAGATGGAGGAATCATGGATGCCTACCGGCACGATGATTATCTCAACATGATGGCACAGACCCTGAGCGACCGACTGGCAGAGGCTACTGCCGAGAAACTGCACGAAGAGGTAAGAAAGGCTTACTGGGGCTATGAACCGGAAGAACATCTTACCATCGAACAGCAGCATCGGGAGGAGTATCAGGGCATCCGACCTGCCATCGGTTATCCTTCGCTGCCGGATACGAGTGCAAATTTCCTCATCGACCAGCTTCTCGATATGAAGCAGGTGGGCATCCGACTCACGGAAAGCGGAATGATGACACCCCATGCCAGTGTGTCGGGACTGATGTTCGCTCATCCCATGGCTAGATATTTCGAACTGGGTAAGATTGGGGATGACCAGCTGAGGGATTATGCCCGCCGCAGGAGCGTTCCCGTGGAACTGATGAAAAGGTTCCTGCAGTCGAGCCTGCTGAAATAGAAGGTGAGAAGATGATGTTAGTAATCAGAAGTTAGAGAAGATAAAAAAAGATAGTTTTTAACAATGATAGCTAGATTATTGATTCCCGTGATTGTGCTCACGGTATTGCCCTATCTCTGGATAGACCGGAAATACCTGCATATTCCTAAGGGAAAACGAAAGATACTATATTGGTTGCCTGCTGCCATCGTGATAGGATACACTGCCTATCTCACCCTGGAGCCTGACTTCCTGCCTGCCAATCCGGTGTTCATAGACATCTGGTTTGGCATGATGGCACTGCTGGCTGTTCCGCAGTTTGTCTTTGCCTTCACCAGTTTTGTGGGATGGGAATGTATGAAGCTCTCCCGCTGCTTCAAGGCAAAAAAAGGGGATGGCAGGTTTAGTGGCAGTGTGCATCGGGCACGCAACTGGGGAAAACTGGTAGGAATCATCCTTGCCGTATGGGCTTTCTTCAGTTTCATCTATGGCTTTACGATGGGGGTACGACAGTTTCAGGTGAAGCATCTCACGGTCTATGTGCCCGATCTGCCTGAGGCGTTTGAGGGTTACCGCATCGTGCATTTCAGCGATATCCATGTAGGTTCCTATTATGGATGGCGCAGACACATGCCTCAGCGGGATGTAGATAGCATCAACGCCCAGCATCCCGACCTGATCTGCTTTACGGGTGATCTGCAGAATGTGAGACCGGAGGAACTAGTTCCTTTCAAGAAGACATTGAGTGGTCTCAAGGCGAAGGATGGCGTGGTGAGCGTATTGGGCAATCACGATTACACCTATTATATGAATGTGGATGACGAGGCTGAAATCCGCAGGATAGAAGAAAAGGTGCAGCAGACGGAACGGGAGATGGGATGGCACCTGCTGATGAATGAGCACTTCGTGCTGCATCGCGGCAAGGATTCCATCTATGTAGCCGGTACCGAAAACTTCAAGAAGCCTTCGCGTGCAGAGGTGGCACAGGCACTCTACGGTATAAAGAAAGGACAGTTTGTGCTGATGCTCCAGCATATTCCGGAGATGTGGAAAGACATGACGCCTTCACGTATCAACGAGAAATATGGTTCGAAGGACAGCGTGCTGGTAGCTCCACAGCTTACCCTGAGCGGACATACCCATGGCGGACAGGTTTCTGTTCTCGGCTTGCGCCCGTCTATGTTCTCGGCTTTCGATTACGGACTCTATGAGCGCGAGGGATGCCAGCTCTATACCACAGCCGGATTGGGAGGAACCATTCCAATCCGCATCGGAGCAACTCCTGAAATAGTAGTCATCACATTGAAACGAAAATAAGATGATCAAATTACGATCTTCCAATCATTCATGAAATTGCGATTATGAAATACTTATATCGATTATATCAGCTTTTGATATGTTTGCCGATTCTTGTTCTGGCGAGCATCCTGACCAGTCTTACTACCGTGATAGGCTGCAGACTGGGCAATGGTCACTTCTGGGGATATTATCCCGGCAAGTGGTGGTCTATCCTGTGGATCCGTCTCCTTCTCCTGCCGGTGAAGGTAGAGGGTAGGGAACATCTAAAGAAGAATCAGAGTTATGTGTTTGTTGCCAATCATCAGGGTGCTTTCGACATCTTCCTGATCTACGGCTTCCTGGGACGTAACTTCAAGTGGATGATGAAGAAGGGCATCCGCAAGATTCCTCTGGTAGGTTTGGCTTGCGAGTATGCACATCATATCTTTATCGACAAGAGCGGACCTTCCAAGATCCGTGCTTCCTATGACAGGGCGCGCGAGGTATTGAAGGAGGGTATGTCGCTGGTGGTATTCCCGGAGGGTGCCCGTAGCTTTACCGGTCACATGGGTGTGTTCCGCCGAGGTGCCTTCATGCTTGCCGACGAATTGCAGTTGCCGGTTTGCCCGCTTACCATCAATGGCAGTTTCGACGTCAAGCCCCGCATGAAGGATATCTACTGGGCATTCTGGCATCCGCTGAAGCTCACCATCCATGAACCGATTGAGCCGATTGGCAAGGGACCTGAGAATATCAAGAACCAGATGACCAAGAGCTATGATGCCATCATGGGCGGACTGGTGAAGGAATATCAGGGATTCGTGGAGAATCCTGACCAGTAATTCAAATAAATATTGTATCTTTGCAGTATCATATTAAATTAGAACATTATGAGTGACAGTATTGTAATCATTCCTACATACAACGAGAAGGAAAATATAGAGAAAATCATCCGTGCCGTTTTTGGCCTGGAGAAGAAATTCGACATCCTTGTTATCGATGACGGTAGTCCGGACGGAACTGCAGCCATCGTTAAGAAGCTGATTGTTGATGAGTTTGCCGACCGTCTCCATATCCTGGAGCGTTCGGGTAAGCTGGGCTTGGGCACTGCTTATATCATGGGCTTCAAATGGTCGCTGAAGCAGGGTTATGACTTCATCTTCGAGATGGATGCCGACTTCAGCCACGATCCTAATGATCTGCCTCGCCTCTATGCGGCTACCCACGATGAGGGCTACGATGTAGCCATCGGTTCCCGTTATGTTTCGGGTGTCAACGTGGTGAACTGGCCTATCGGTCGCGTATTGATGAGCTATTTCGCTTCCAAGTACGTGCGTTTTGTTACCGGTTTCAAGGTACATGATACCACAGCAGGATTCGTCTGCTATCGCCGCAAGGTATTGGAGACTATCAATCTTGATGCCATCCGCTTCAAGGGCTATGGTTTCCAGATTGAGATGAAGTTCACTTCCTATAAGATTGGTTTCAAGATCAAGGAGGTGCCGGTTATCTTTGTGAATCGCCGTGAGGGAGTGAGCAAGATGAGTGGCGGTATCTTCGGAGAGGCTTTCTTCGGCGTGATGAGACTGCGTCTTGATGGATGGTTCAAGAAATATCCGAAATTGAAGTAAAAGTGACATTACAGGAAATTGCAAAACTATACGGGCGTTCGCCACAGGCGAATGCCCTCTTTGATTTATTGAAGAAGAAGTCGGTTCATTCTGTCTTTCTTCAGGGATTGGTGTGCTCTTCTGCCTCAGTGTTCTTCGGTTCGCTGCAGGCTAAGATGAAGCGCACCGTGCTTTTCGTGCTCAATGATGCTGATGAGGCGGGTTATTTCTATCATGATCTTACGCAGATGCTGGGACAGGAGAGCGTCTTCTTCTTTCCTTCCAGCTACCGACGCGCCATCAAGTATGGGCAGCGGGATGCGGCAAACGAAATCCTGAGAACGGAAGTGCTGGCACGATTGTCGGCTGGCAAGCAAATCTATATCGTTTCTTATCCGGATGCCCTGGCAGAGCTCGTGGTTTCCAAGCAGGTGCTGGATGAGAGAATCCTCAAACTTGCTGTCGGACAACAGATTGCACAGGTAGATATCGTGCATCAGTTGCGTGATATCGGACTTCAGGAGACTGATTACGTCTATGAACCGGGTCAGTTTGCCGTTCGTGGAAGTATCCTCGACGTCTATTCCTACAGTTGCGAATATCCGTTCCGTATCGATTTCTTCGGTGATGAGATTGATACCATCCGCACCTTCAACATCGAAGACCAGCTTTCGAAGGATAAGCGTGATGCCATCGAAATCGTTCCTGAACTTGCTGCCGAACAGAGCGTGAAGCAGTGCTTCCTCCATTTCCTGAATGCGGATGCGCTCGTGGTGATGAATGACTACAGTCTGCTGCACGACCGCATAGAGCAGATTTACAAGGATGGTTTCTCTACCCAGAGTCTTACCGAACAGCTGGAAGGTGCCACCGAGATGGAGGCTGAGAAGATCAGAAGGGAGATGAAGGCTGAGCTGAATCTCGTTTCCGCTTCAGATTTTCAGCATGCGCTGGTTGAGCACGTGCGTATTGAATTCGGCAAGCAGCCTGAGGGTGATGTTGCCAGGAAGCAGGAGCAGCTGTTGACAGCCAAGGGCGATAACCAGGCTTTCATCGCTTTTGATATGGCGCCGCAGCCGCTGTTCCACAAGAATTTCAATCTCCTTGCCCAGACTCTTGAAGATTATCAGCTCAAAGGCTATACCTTATATATATTGGCAGACAGCCAGAAGCAGCAGGAACGACTGAAGGATATCTTCGACAGTGAGGAGCTGAAAAGGTATCAAATCCGGTTTACCCCTGTAGAGAAAACCATCCACGAGGGATTTGTGGACCATGAGAAGCATGCCTGCTTCTTTACCGATCATCAGATCTTCGACCGATTCCATAAATACAACCTCCGTTCAGACTCGGCAAGAGCCGGAAAGATGGCGCTCACCATGAAGGAGTTGCAGGAGATGGATTATGGCGACTTCATCGTGCATGTGGATTATGGTATCGGAAAGTTCGGCGGACTGGTGCGTGTGCCTACCGGCGACAGCTATCAGGAGATGATCCGCATCGTGTATAAGAACAACGACAAGGTGGATGTGAGCATCCACTCGCTCTATAAGATCAGTAAATACCGCAGAAGCGATACCGGTGAACCACCACGCCTCTCTACCCTGGGGACAGGTGCCTGGGACCGGTTGAAGGAGAAGGCAAAGAAGCGAATCAAGGATATCGCCCGCGACCTGATCAAACTCTATGCGCAGCGCCGGCGTGAAAAGGGATTTGCCTATAGTGCCGACAGTTATCTGCAGCATGAGCTGGAGGCTTCATTCCTTTATGAAGATACGCCCGACCAGAGCAAGGCTACGGCTGACGTGAAGAAAGACATGGAAAGCGGTAGGCCGATGGACCGTCTGGTGTGTGGAGATGTGGGATTCGGTAAGACGGAGGTTGCCATCCGTGCTGCCTTCAAGGCGGCTTGCGATGGAAAGCAGGTGGCTGTGCTGGTGCCTACCACGGTGCTTGCCTACCAGCATTACCAGACCTTCAAGCATCGACTGGAGGGACTTCCTGTTTCCCTGGAATATCTGAGCCGTGCCCGTACTGCCAAGGATACCAGGCGCATTCTGGAAGAGCTGAAGGAGGGCAAGGTGGATATCCTGATAGGTACCCACAAACTGATTTCGAAGTCAGTACAGTGGCACGACCTGGGACTGCTGATCATTGATGAGGAGCAGAAGTTTGGTGTATCTACCAAGGAAAAGCTTCGCCAGCTGAAGGTGAATGTGGATACCCTTACCATGAGTGCTACTCCGATTCCGAGAACCCTGCAGTTCTCGCTGATGGGAGCCCGCGATATGAGTATCATGCGTACACCGCCACCTAACCGTTATCCTATCCAGACCGAGGTAATCACCTTCGACAAGTCGGTGATTGCCGATGCCATCAATTTTGAGATGAGCCGTAACGGTCAGGTGTTCTTCGTCTGCGACCGTATCGCCAAACTGACCGAGCTGAAATTGCTCATCGAGAAACTGGTGCCAGACTGCCGCGTAGCTATCGGGCATGGACAGATGAAGCCGGAGGAACTGGAGAAGATCATCATGGGATTCATCAATTACGACTATGATCTGCTCCTTTCTACTACCATCGTAGAGAACGGAATCGATATTTCCAATGCCAACACCATCATCGTGAATGATGCCCACCGATTCGGATTGAGCGACCTGCATCAGATGAGAGGTAGGGTAGGGCGTAGCAACAAGAAGGCTTTCTGCTATCTGATAGCTCCGGCTAAGGCATGTCTTACTCCGGAATCCCGTCGCCGTCTGGAAGCACTGGAAACCTTCAGTGACCTGGGTAGCGGTTTTAATCTGGCTATGCAGGACCTGGATATTCGTGGTGCAGGCAATCTGCTGGGTTCTGAACAGAGTGGATTCATGGAAGACCTGGGTTACGAGACTTATCAGAAGATTCTCTCTCAGGCTGTCACCGAGTTGAAGAACGAGGAGTTCAACGACCTGTATCAGCAGGAGATGGATGAAGGAAAATTGCTCACGGGCGATGACTTCGTGGATGACTGTGCCGTGGAGAGTGATCTGGAGACCTATTTCCCGGATACCTACGTGCCGGGTAGTTCGGAGCGAATGCTGCTCTACCGCGATCTCGACCATCTGCAGAGTGAAGAGGAGGTGGCTGAATTCCGTAAGCGAATGATCGACCGTTTCGGTCCGGTTCCTAGAGAGGCGGATGAGTTGATGTGTGTGGTAGGTCTGCGCCGACTGGGCAAGATGCTGGGCTGTGAGAAGATCATGCTCAAGCAGGGTACCATGCAGCTGCAGTTTGTGAGCAATGTGAATAGTCCGTTCTATCGCAGCGAGATGTTCTCCCGTGTACTCGCTTATGCCACTACCCATATCCAGGATTGTGCCTTGAAGGAAAAGAACAACAAGCGCTACCTTCGCATCCGTGATATGAAGAGCGTGGAACAGGCAAAGAATCTGCTGAGTTTCATTTCTCAGATCAAGGTGAATGACTAGGAATGAAACTTCTGCCAAGTTTTTCTGCGTGAACTGAAATCAATAAAAAAAAGCATTGGAAATCTGATTCTCTTATCAGATATTCCGATGCTTTATATTTTTGTATAAGTAAAAGATGATGATAGCGTTTCCCAACGCCTTTGTTTTAACTGATGCAAAGGTACGAAGAAAATGAAAAATATAGGGGGAATAATTGTTGTTAGTAGGGGTGAAAACTGGTAAAAGTACACTTATAAAACATTAAATAATCCTTACACGATAATAATTACTCCTATTTTATGCTCAAAATACATCAAATTCGTTAAAAAAACAGGGAATATTTCTGTATTTCATTTTTTATTTGTACTTTTGTGGCTAGAATTAACAATTAAATAAAAACATATACATGAGACAGAAAAAGTTTATTCTCCAGGAGCAGGATATCCCTACTCAGTGGTACAACATTCAGGCAGATATGCCTAATAAGCCTTTGCCACCGTTGAATCCACAGACTCACAAGCCGCTCAGTGCAGACGACTTGTCTCACATCTTTAATAAGGAGTGCTCTAAACAGGAGCTTGATACTGAGCACGCTTGGATTGACATTCCAGAGGATGTACAGGAAAAGTATGCGTTCTACCGTTCTACTCCATTGGTTCGTGCTTACGGTTTGGAGGAAGCATTGGGTACTACAGCACATATCTACTTCAAGAATGAAAGTGTTACACCATTGGGCTCACATAAGATCAACTCTGCCATTCCTCAGTGCTACTACTGCAAGCAGGAGGGTGATACCAATGTTACTACAGAGACAGGTGCCGGTCAGTGGGGTTGTGCCCTTTCCTATGCTGCCAAGCTCTACGGTCTGGAGGCTGCCGTTTATCAGGTAAAGATTACCATGCAGCAGAAGCCATACCGTTCCAGCATTATGCGTACCTTTGGTGCTACCGTTGAGGGTTCTCCTAGTATGAGTACACGTGCCGGTAAGAACATCATTACCCGCGATCCTCATCATCCTGGTTCTCTGGGTACTGCCATTTCTGAGGCTGTTGAGTTGGCTACAACTACTCCTGGCTGTAAATATACCTTGGGTTCTGTCTTGAATCATGTGGCTTTGCATCAGACAGTCATCGGTCTGGAGGCTGAAAAGCAGATGGAGATGGCAGGTGAGTATCCTGACAAGGTGATTGCTTGTTTTGGTGGCGGTAGTAACTTTGGTGGACTTGCCTTCCCATTCATGCGTCATAACCTGAAGGGTGAGAAGCATACCGAGTTTATCGCTGCAGAACCTGAGAGCTGTCCTAAGCTGACTCGTGGTAAATTTGAATATGATTTTGGTGATGAGGCTGGATATACTCCTCTGTTGCCTATGTTTACCTTGGGTCATGACTTCAAGCCTGCCAACATCCATGCAGGTGGTCTCCGTTACCATGGTGCCGGCATGATTATCTCTCAGCTGATCAAGGATGGTTATATGCATGGTGTAGATGTAGCCCAGACAGAAGCTTTCGAGGCAGGTATGCTCTTTGCCCGTGTAGAGGGTATCATTCCAGCTCCAGAGAGCTGTCATGCCATTGCTGCAACCATCCGTGAGGCAAAGAAGGCTACTGAAGAGGGTAAGAATACCGTGATTCTCTTCTGTCTTTCTGGTCATGGTCTCATTGATATGCCATCATACGAAAGCTATATCAATGGAGATTTGCATGATTATAAGGTGAGTGATGAGGAAATCAACAAGTTCCTCCAGACTGTACCACAGGTAGATTAAAGATTAAAAAGAAATAAGAAAGCCAGCCTACAGGAATGTAAGCTGGCTTTTTATACTTTTATCAATGAAAGTACTTAACTTTATCTTTGAAACTAGTTATCTTTATGCCTGAAGCCACTCTTCAATGGCCTTTGCGATAACGTCGAAGCTGGTAGTAGGTTCGAAGCGAGCCACCACCTGACCCTTCTTGTTAACGAGGAACTTGGTGAAGTTCCACTTGATGTCTGCGCTTTCCTTGTAGTTAGGATCTGCCTCAGAGAGCATTTTGTCGAGAACAGGGTAGAGCGGATGAGTCTCGTCCCAGCCTGCGAAGCCTTTGCATTCCTTGAGGAATTTGAAGAGAGGAGCGGCATCATCACCATTTACCTTGATCTTCTTGTAGCGCTGAAATTCTGTGCCGTATGTAAGTTTGCAGAACTGATGGATGCTTTCATCAGTACCAGGAGCTTGCTGACCAAACTGATTGCATGGGAAGTCGAGTATCTCGAAGCCTTGCTGGTGGTATGTCTCATAGAGCTTTTCCAGTTCCTCATACTGAGGAGTAAAGCCACACTTGGTAGCTGTGTTAACGATAAGCAGTACTTCGTTAGCGTACTCTTTGAGGGAAACTTCCTTTCCCTTTCTGTCCTTAACGGAGAATTCGTAAACGGTTCTCATTTTTTATTTGTATCTAATTTTATGTTTATTTCTATCCCTTTTTCTTCGGCATTGGAGAAGATCCTTTGTCGCCGAATCATTATCATTGTGCAAAGGTACTATTTTTCTTTTAGAAATAGTAAATAGTTTGCATAAATTTTCTAAAAAAATAGCCTGAGTTATCATTTGTAAGGTGCATAGGGGGATATAGGTGGTTGGGTGAAATAAAAAGAGTCCGGGAATTTCACAATCCCCGGACTCTTTCGTCTTCTTTCCTAACTCAAAATATAAAATAGGAGAGAAGCCTTACGATTAATCTATCATTTAACTTTTCTAAGAACTTGGTGCAAAGTTACACATTTTTTTGTAAGTTGTATTATATACAACGTTAATTTTTTTTTTTTTGCGTTAAAAAAGTGTTAAAAACCCATTTTTGCTCTCTTTTTTTTATTTTTGGGACGGTTTTATGGCTGTTTATACGCTATTTTTTACCGAATAGACACAAAAATAGGCAGAACGTTTTGCTCTGCCTATTCTCGTGTGTAGCCTTATAGAGTACAGGTTTCTGTCTCTTATAGCTTTATTCCTTGGTTCGTTCGCGATATTCGCTAGGAACAATACCCAGTTCTTTCTTGAATACCTTGGAGAAGTACTTAGGGTCGCTGAAGCCTACTTCAAAAGCGATGCTGGTAAGCGGATCATTGGTCTGCTGCAGCAATTCGCAGGCTCTCATGATTCGGATATGGCGCACGAAGTCGATTGGCGTCATACCTACAGCCTGCTTGATCTTGTTGTAGAGTACACTTCGGCTCATACCGATGGCATCTGCGATGTCGTCTATCTTCAGGTCTGGACTGCCCATATTGTCGGTCACGTACTTCAGAATCCTACCCATGGTCTTGTCGTTGATTTGACTTTCCATGAATGCATAGCTCTTCAGTTCCGACTTTTTCTCCTCTGCCAGTCTTTCCTTTTCCTGGAGTTCGAAATTCAGTTCACTGAGCGTCTTCCTTGGCTCTGTTGCTGGTTGGAAGATTTCTGCTGCTTCGGCATTTCCTGAATTTCCAGAATTTTCTGTCTTTCCAGCATATCCAACTTTTCCGTTCTGCTTCATCATCTTGGCAATGTCGGTCTGCGTAGCCTTGCGTTTGTTGATGGCAGCCTCGATACGTCCCATCAGGTAGGAGGTAGAGAATGGTTTCGTAAGATAGCCATCCACTCCCTGTTCGAATCCCTTCAACTGGTCTTCCACACTGGCTTTTGCCGAGAGGATGATGATAGGTATATGCGAGATGGTACGGTCTTGCTTGATTTCACGTATCATCGTGATACCATCCATCACAGGCATGGTTACATCGGTGAGGATAAAGTCTGGCATCTCTGTGCGAGCCTTATAGAGACCCACCTTGCCGTTTTCTGCCAGGAGCACATTGTACTTTTCTTCGAGTACGCTACTGAGATATAGGCGCAGGTCGGAGTTGTCTTCCACAACAAGAATGGTGAGGTTCTTGCTTGGTTTGTTAGAGGCTGTACCCTTCTGGTTTTCCTCCTCTTCGTGTTTTGCCTTTTCTTTCTTCTTTTCTTCTTCCAACTCCTTCAGGTACTTGGATACGGTGGTGTCGTCTATTTCGCCTTCAACTTTTTCCATCTCATTGCCTTCCTCATTGACGTTTTCGTTGAGTCCGCCGTTGACCAGGAAGTTGGCATTATCGTCGAATCTCAGTACCTTATTGAGCATATTCAGCATTTCTCTTGAGTTCTTCAGGGCAATGACGAGCATTTCCCTACTGTTTCGGGTGATACCATGCTCGGTTTCCAGAACGTGTTGCAGCGGTCCGCCAATCAGGGTCAGCGGGGTGCGCAACTTATGACTGGCATCGCTGAAGAAGTCGTTCTTCATCAGACTCATTTCGTGCTCCAGCTTTTCACGCTGCTTCCTGTTATAGGAGTAGAAGATACTTGCCACTACCGCAGCGAGCAATAGCAGCAGGGTGAGTCTGCCCCATACACTTTCCCAGAAAGTAGGACGTACCTCGATAGGAAGTTCTGCAATGTACTTGCTCCATACACCATGGGAGTTGGTGGCTGATACCTTGAGAATATAGTCTCCCTGTGAGATTCGGTTGAAGCCGATAGTATTGCTGCTACCATTGTCAATCCATTTTCCTGGAGAAGTATGTCCCTCCAGGCGATAGCGGTATTTCACCTGATACTTACGTGAATAATCGAGCGAAGCGAAGCTGATGGTCAGGTTTCGCTTGTTGGCTGGAATCACGATCTTCTTGCTATGCAGGATAGGGATAGACTCGCTTTCGCCGGTAAAGTGCAGCGAAGTGAAGATGATATGAGCCTGGTATTGACTCTTCTTCAGGGTTGCTGGATTGAAGGTCAGCCATCCGAATGGGGTTCCTACGGAGATGTCATTCGTGGCTGGATCATGGGTAGGGCGAGCCTCGGTAAAGGAGATGTTGTAATCGAAGTCGTTCGGACCGAAGACGGTGGTCTTTCCTGTCTTCAGATTACATTTGTTAATACTCGACTCACGGATCACCCATAGGTTGCCCTCGTTATCTTCTATCATGCTTTGCACGATACCTTCATTATAGTTGATGTTCTTGAAATACTTTGTCTTCAAGTTGTCCTGCAGCAGTTTCTTGTTGACGATACTTTCGAGAATTCCTCCTAACTGAGAGATGTAGGTCTTGCCATTGCTATGCTCTATGATAAAGTTGACATCGTTGGCTGCCAATGATGTGGTATCATTGGGAAGATAGGTGGTCTTGCAGAATTTAATCTGTTGCGGATTCCTGAAGTTATCGCCGAATGTAATGAGACCGTCTGTGGTACCTACCAGAATTTCTCCTGTAGGGGTACAGAAAATGCGTCGTATATCGGCAAAACTATTCTTAGGCCATGGCAAGCCAAACTTCCTGTTGTAGAAGAACAGACCTGTTTCGCCTTCTTGGGCAAGAGCCAGTCCGCCACCATAGGTGGCTACCCATATTCTGCCATGGCGGTCAGCTACCACATCATAAATGTAGTTGTGCGGTAACGATGCCTTGTTGGCTGGATTGTGCTCGTAATGGCTTACGCCTTCATGCGACCGGACATAGAGTCCGTCGCCTTTGGTTCCTATCCACATTCTGCCCCTTGTATCACTGAAGATTGAATATACTGGATATGGACAGAATGGCACCTGGTTAGGTACAATCTGACCGCCTGGAGCCAGATAACCTACGGTTTGATACTTGCTGTCAGTTATTTGCACGACACCATTCGCATAACCGGTCCAATGGTATCCTTCTGGAGTATTGCAGAGTGCACGTACTTCTGCTTCTCCATTCTCCAGTTTATTTAAGCGATACGTATGGTTCTTGAAGGCTACCTGGGTAAGATCGTGGGTACCTGCTATCCAGAGGATTCCCTGGTCGGAAAGGAAATGCTTTCCGATTTTAGGCACGCGGTAGTTGCCTGAAGAGTTGCTCCTCAGGAGATAAGGTGCCAGTTTGCCGGCTTTGCGGTCGAAGTAGCTGAAGGTACCTCCATTCGGCACAATCCATAGAGTCTTGTTTTCATCTTGGGTGATGAAGAAACTGTCGGAGGTGGTGCGATCCATAGGATCTTGCTGGTCGGCAAACAGCCATTGCTTGGCTGATGTCTTTGGATTTACCAGGGTTACACCCATACCATCCGTAAACACCCATACCATTCCGAAATCATCCGTATAGATATTCTTTACCTCTGCCAATGGCTGGCTTGGGCTTTGTACATTGATGATTTCTGTCTTGAAGGTGCGTGGATTGTAGATGATCATTCCCAGGTTAGTAGCTATCAGGAGCTGATAGCCCGTGTTCTTGAGCTGATTGATGCGGGTTACTCCAGCTGGGAGTGGTATCATATTCAGCTTGTTGTTCTCATCGAATACGGCGAGTCGGCCATCTTCTGTTGCCAGGAAGATATTATCGCCCACTTCTCTTATCCATTTGAAGGGGATGGGAGTGCTGAATTGAGAGTGGTAGATGGTGGTTCCCTTGTCAGTGAGAATCCAATCGCGTTTTTTCTTATCTGCCCAGATATGCCATACGTTTCCGCTTCGGAGTCCGTCTTGTCCTACCTTGATGAGCTCTGGAATATTTCCCTCTCTCTGGAGTCCATTGATACGTATCAGATAATCGCCAGACTTGGTCGTTACCCAGGTGTTGCCCTGTTTGATAGGGTATATCTTATCTACTCGCAGGTCGATGTTATATAATTTATTGATGTTGTCACCTACGGGAACGAAAGTACACAATATGGTCTCATAGGCATAGAGGCGTTTGCTCGAAGTGATACACCACACGTTGTTTCTGGCTGTTGCATAGATGCCCATGAAGCGGTTGGTGGAAAGAAGATCAATGTCGTCTGCCTCATCACGGAAGGTATGGAATGAATTTCCGTCATAATAGGAGATTCCGTTCCAGGTACTGAACCACATCAGGCGGTCGGGTGTCTGTGCTATGTCGGAAATCGTGTTGGCGGCAAGTCCGTCGATGATGGAGAATTTGCGAACATCGCAGTAGGGGAGTCCCATAACCTTCAGTGAGGTTATGAGTATGAGGAGGCTACAAAAAATGGCTCTCTTAATTATATTATCTGTTCTTGTCATTCTATTCGTCAGTCCTTGGTTGGTAAATATGCATAAATATTGATGCAAAGATAGTGCATTTTTTTGAGAATGACAAGGTTTTGTAGGGAAAAACTGTTATATAATAGGGATTTTCCCCTAGATTATTCCTCTTTTCCCTTTGCTAGGTGTAAAAATTGCCTTATCTTTGCACCATCATTCAAGGAACCAGATCTGTTAAGGGTCTGAGCTCTGTACGGATATTAACAATAAAATAAAAATCTTACGATATGAGAAAAATGAGACTTTTCGTGATGCTGATGGCGATAGCTGCGGTATCCTTTACGTTTACCAGTTGCGATGATGATCCTTGGGACGATGATTATTGGGATGATCCTTATGGATGGTACGATGATTACAACCATGGCGGTTGGGGATGGAACCAGGATTATTGGTATGAAGGTTCGCAAGGATCACATGATGACGATCTGGTCGATGAGGCGATGACCTTGGTTGGTGAGTGGTATGGTCCGGTGAAGTATTCCTATATCCAGGATGATGGTATGTCAAGAGGCTATGATGAGTTTTATGCCAATATGATATTCTATCAGAGCGGAAACCAGAGCGATGCCCTGAGTGGAAGTGGTGTGGAGATAGATGAGGTTCATGATAATCAGGGAAATGTTACCGATCAGCAGACCCTGAAATTCTCCTGGTATATCAATAACAATGGCGATATCTACCTGAAGTATGCCAGTGGTGCCACCTTCGTGTTGGATGCAGGTGCTAGCCAGTACGGTTTCCGTCTCGGTGTCGAGAAGGGCAATAATTATAAAACCTTCTATGGTTATATGATTGGTACCGGTAAGGTGAAGGGTGATATCATCTACTTCGACTTATCTGAGGTTTCTACTACCGGTTATGCCAAGAAGCTTACACGTTCAGCATCAGCTGTAACTTCATTCGGCAGTGGAGCAACCATGAAGCCAATGGCTGGCACGGTGAAGCAATTGAACAAGAGAAGATAGGTTTATAAAAAAAAAGTGCATTCCTACGTATATGCAACTACGTTGGAATGCACTTTCTATCTTTCGATATTATATATCCTTATTAAAAAAGGTATATATATTACTTCTTCAACTTAGCGTAACGGCTCATGAAGCGGTCAACGCGACCAGCAGTATCAACGAGCTTGCTCTTACCTGTGTAGAATGGGTGAGATGTGCTAGAG
>ENA-UESD01000997-UESD01000997.1-human-gut-metagenome-genome-assembly--contig:-NODE-997-length-24122-cov-25.135330_pt1 | contig 24122 bp, 7 predicted proteins | sample MGYA00242985_ERZ507986 | MGnify/ENA primary metagenome ERZ507986 (study PRJEB26167, sample SAMN06115408) | human gut metagenome | host: Homo sapiens | place: China:Guangxi | collected 2016-04-06... | reverse complement strand
TAAAATTGGGTGTTTGTTTTGTAATTTGCTGATTTCCAACATTTATTGCGGAGAGAGAGGGATTCGAACCCCCGGAGGTTTGACCCTCAACGGTTTTCAAGACCGCCGCAATCGACCACTCTGCCATCTCTCCGAAAATCCGTCCGGCTTTAGTCGGACGATTTTCTGTATTTCTTCCGCGGAGAGGACGAGATTCGAACTCGTGGTAGAGAATAACCCCTACGACAGTTTAGCAAACTGTTGGTTTCAGCCACTCACCCACCTCTCCAGTGGTTCGCTTTTGCGAGTGCAAAGATATATCAGATATTTCAGTCTGCCAAATTTTTTGGGATGTTTTTTTGCAGTTATTTTTCACAATATATGCAAGTCGTTGTCTGTCAGCGGTGGTTGCGGAACGTTGTGGTTGCGGAGTTTTGCAATGCGGCAAATTTTAAGTATGTTTGCATATGCATCTCGGCAGAGCAGGCCCAATCAAGTATGGATGCTTTGCGCTCGATTTGCACTGTCTTATGGTGAAAAATAAGGATATGGGAGAAACTGCGATATCATTGGTGGAGTTCAATCGGCGCATCGGCGGCTTGCTGCACGATGCGTCGGTGCAGCGGTGCTGGGTTGTGGCTGAGACAAGCGATGTGCGTCAGAGCGGCGGTCACTGCTATCTTGAGTTGGTGCAGAAGGATGCACAGACGGGGCAGACGCTTGCCCGTATGCGTGGCATTGTCTGGGCGAGTGTGTATGCCCGTCTGCGTTGTGAGTTTGAGAGAGCCACGGGGCAGCCGTTTGCGTCGGGAATGAATGTGATGGTTGAGGTCAGTGCCAATTTCCATGAGCAGTACGGGCTGTCGGTGGTGATAACTGGCATCAATCCCACTTATACGCTCGGCGACATGGCCCGTCAGCGACTGGAGATACTCAACCGGCTGAGGAGCGAGGGCATAATCGATATGAACAAGCAGTTGCCGTGGGCCGACGTCGCTCAGCGTGTCGCTGTGATTTCTGCCGCTGGCGCTGCTGGATATGGCGATTTTATGAATCAGCTTCACAACAACCCGTCGGGCATCAAGTTCTACACGTGTCTTTTCCCGGCGGTGATGCAGGGGCAGAGCACGGTGACGTCGGTCATCGCCGCTTTGGAGCGCATCAACGACTATGCCGATCTTTTCGACTGTGTGGTGATAATCCGTGGTGGCGGCTCGACGAGCGATTTGAATTCGTTCGACAACTATGACCTTGCTGCCAACGTAGCGCAGTTTCCATTGCCGGTGATATGCGGCATCGGGCACGACCGCGACAATACGGTGGTCGACTCGGTGGCGTCGGTGAGGGTGAAGACGCCCACGGCTGCCGCAGAATGGCTGCTCGACCGCGCGCAGTCGGCTCTCGACCATGTCAACGCACTCACAGACATGGTGGTCGACTCTGCCACGCAGATGCTTTCGGGCGCGCGTCAGCAGCTGGCATATTTCACAAGCGGCATTCCGTTGATGGCCGACAACATCGTGGTGCGCCACCGCGCACGTCTGCAGCAGATTGCCGCGGCGATACCTGTTGTGGCGGCACGGCGCATCGACGGCGCGGGCAAGGATTTGGCGTTTGCCTCACAACGGGTGGCAATGGCGGCACGGCAGTGTGTGGCTAACGAGCGGCAGCGCGTGACGGGGCTTGAGAAGCAGGTCGAGCTGCTGTCGCCCGACCGCGTGTTGCGCCGTGGCTATTCGCTGACGCTTCGCGACGGACATGTGGTCTCCTCTGCCTCGTCGCTCCGTGCCGGCGACAGTCTCGTCACCCGCTTTGCCGACGGCGAGCGAACGTCGGTGGTGGAGTGAGGCTGTGCTATCTCCTGGGCGCACGGGGTTATCTGACGATGACTTTGGTGGTGCCGAAGATGTAGAGCCCGGGCTGGAAGTCGCTGTATGTGGCAATGCCGGGCTGCACGTCAAGGATGCGGTAGAGTTGACCCGCTACCGTTACCACATTCAGTCTTGTTGCCATCGTGCTTTCGATGCGCACACGCTGGTTGCCGATTGCGCGGACGGTTATATGGTCTTCTGTCTGTGTGTCATCCTCGTTCTCTTCCATGTCGGGCATAATGTTGTCGGCATTCTGTTCGGCGATGTTGATCACCGAAGTGTAGTCGTAACGGGCGTTTGACCTCGTTGCCGTCGGCGACATATATGTGCGGAACGGCGTCACTGTCGACAGCGATGAAGCATCGTCGAAAGCCGTGCCGCTGTCGTTCATTCCATACACATTGCCGTTGCTCACATTGATGGCGGAGAAAGTGCCGAGGTGAGAGTATTTTCCGCCTACCATAGTTGCCATACCTTTTGTGACCGGGATGGTTATTGCGCCGTACGACGTGTCGCCGGTGTGGTTGTCGCCGTAGGCGTTGAATGTCACGGTCTGAGCGTCTTCCCAAGCCCCGAAAATATCGTTGTAGAACGCACTTGAGAGGTCGAACTCATAGTAGCGCGCACCAGGGAAGCGCACGATGTAGGGCACTTCGCCTGCAAGACGCAGGTAGTCGGGGTAATTGTGGGCTGTCGCATAGTATGGGTTGGCATACTGGTTGTAGAGTTTGTCGGCGTAGTTGTCGACGAAGAACGTATTTGCGAAAGTGTAGGAAACACCATTTGTCAAGGCATTGCCCGAAGCGTCGGTAGGGGAGAACAAGGCTGCGCCAGGACGCTGGAACACTGCCGACGGAACGTTGCCCTCTGAGGCAATCGATGTCAGTCCGCGTAGCCAATATTCATGGTGTAGCGAGTGGATGTTCTGACTTGGGTTGTCGGTTTCCGCGTCCGACGGCGAGCCGTAGAAATGCGTTATCTCTCCGTTGAGCGATGCGGCGACCTTGTCGACGGTGAACGGCAGGCAGATGCCTTCCCATGCGCCTTTGCTGTCCTTGGCATAGTACATTGGTCTGCGCACATACCATGCGCGGTCGTTGACGTTGAAGGCGATGGGCACGCAGAGATTGTTGTTGTTGCAAGTCTCTCCATCTCCGTTCTCGTTGTCGGGAGTGCGCTCCACGAGGTGTAACAGAGAGGTGCTGTAGCCGTCGATGCCTTTTGTTATATGGTGTCCGCTTATCAAAGCCTCTCTTGTAGTCTCGTTGTAGTTGAGAGCTTTTTCCACCACGTCGTAAGCCTCGTTGCCTGTTGCCTCGTCATTATCGGCGGTGTAGACAAGGAGATTCTGCGTGATGCCTGCGTCCTCTTTCACAACGAAGTCGTTGAAACGGCTGGCGTTGTCGTCCATAGGAGGGTAGAAGAAGCCACCGACTGTTTCCGTCGCTGCAGGAAGGTCGTGCAGGCAAGTGAAGTCGACAGCCGTGGTCGCGGAATCGTGCACGTAGGTGCTCATAGTGATTGAGCCATTGTTGTAGGCGTTGTAGTGGAACGCGTCGAGCGTCGTATCGCCGTAGTAGGCTGCTGTGCGGTACACGCGGTTGCTCATATAGCTGTTCTGGTGCGAAGCGATATCGCGTGGGTAGTTGTCGGGGTTGTGCTGAAGCGACTGTCCCCAGAAGAGGAAGTCGTTCATAAGTTCAGTGCCGCTGTTGTTGGCGTTGAACAGAGGCGTGTAGACAACAGGTGTCGGGATGCTGCCGTCGGCGTTGTATTTTACGCGCGGCGCGTCGAGCGGGTGCGTCTTGTCGTGACGGGTCTCCACCTGTTCGTAGTTGGGGATGTCGCCACCCTTGCCGATACGCAGATATGTGATGCCGGTGTTGTTGCCGGTGATGGCATCCGTGCGGCACGCATACTGATAGTCGCCGTTGGCATAGTAGGCTGACACGTATTTCAGAATCTCATTGTCGGCGTCAGCCTCAGTGCTTGATGTTGTCGCCGCGTCGCGGTGGCGAGCGCGTAGATAGTACTCGTTGAGGTCGTATGCCACCCGTCCAAGTCGGAAATCCTCCGTGGTGTATCCCTCGTATGGAGAGCCATCCCAGCGATAGACAACAGGCGTCGATCCGCTTTTGCCCGATGCCGGCGCATACTCGAAGCAGCAGTGGTAGTTTCCGATTTTGCCGTCGGCAGTCAAGTTGGATATTTTTCCGGAAGCAAGTCCGAGGTTATAGATATTGCCAGAGCTTTCGATGTTGTTGAAAAGAGATTTTCCCGAAGGGATGCCGCTGATCACGTGACCGTCGCCATGCAGTATTCCCGCGAAGTCGGAAATGTAGTATCCGCCCTTGTCGGTTGCTTCCAGAGCAATGTCGTTCTGCAGGAAGAACTGAGCTTTTGCGCCATAGCGCGGAGCGTTGCTGTCAGTTCCGATAGAGTCGACGAAAGCGACAAATGCAGAGAGGTCGCTCTTGTCTGAAATGTAGATTCGCGGTTCCGGCAACGGGTCTGATTCCGTAGTGTCAAGGCTTTCCTCATTGACGCGGGTTATCGCCTCGGCAAGGTGCAGGTTTATTCCAGCCTTGTGGGGATCCATGCGGTGGTAGTTGTGCACGACAAACTTGTCGGCGTCGTGCATGTCCACCTCCAGGATGTCGTTGAGTCCCGTTATCGAGACGCCGAGTTGTATTCCGTAGCCGTTCATATAGTAATAAGCAGGGACGTCGAGAAGGTCGTCGGTCTTGTCGTAGTGACAGCCCGCAAACAGACCTTTGCCATTTTCATCGGCTTGGTTGAAAGTGTCGTAGCCTGTTGCCACGTTGTTGCTGATATTTTCTTTGGTCCACGGCGTGGTGTCTTTAAACTCCCACTTGCCGTCGGCTCCCATTTGCCGCTTTCCGATGCGCCAGTAGTAGCCGTTGACCGCAAACGACTGGTCTGCGCTGACCACGATGTTGTCTTTGGTAACGCGCACCATCTCGCCCGGCAGCGCGCAGTTTCCGATAGTGATTTGTCCGCTGACGGTTGGCCCCTGCACATATTCGATTGTCAGATATATTGTGTAGGTGTATTCGCGCTGAACGTAGTATATCGTAGGGTTGCTCTCGTCGATTGTGACGTCGGAGATGTTGTCCACCTTTTCATACGTTTTGTTGGCAGTGTCGTAGGTGAACAGGCTCTCGATCTTCACAAACTCTTCGGTCTGAGGTTGGTAGTAGGTGTTGTTGGCATCGAGGTTGCCCGATTCCACCAGCTCGTAGCCAGACTCGGTCTTCTTGTAGAATTTACCTGTGTTGGTGTATATCGGCTTGTTGTAGGTCTCACTGACATATTCCTCGTAGGCTGGCGCCTTCAGCACGAGCGTTGCCATACTCTTTCTGCCGAGGTGCTTGTCGAAGTAGTCGGGCTCAACATAGTTTGTGTTGTCGACCATGTCCACCAGACGGAATGAGATCTTGGCATCCTCCTTCAGCCCTGCGGGCAGCGAGTTGTTGAAAAGGGTGGCTTCGTCGTCGCCCTTTTCTCTCATCGACAGCAGTGCGGCAAAGCCTTTCGACGCCTTGTCGGGATCGTCGATGGAGGTTGCGCCTGAGAAGTTGTTGCTCTCCGCGCCGCCGACATATAGTTTGTAGCCTCCGGCAACCGCGTCGGAATAGTATGTCTTGTCGGTTTCGTTGGTCTCGGTTCCTGTGAGATAGTTTCGATATTCCAGGTCGCTTGAGTATTGGCTCTTGTCGTCGGGATGGCCGCTGCGCATCTTCCAGTTGAATATGCGCACCGGCTGGGTGCTCTTCAATCCGGCGAGAACGGTGAGTCCGTCCTTGTTGTCGCTGTCGAATTCGATCGGATTCTCTTTCGACGACTTGAACGTGTATCCGGAGATGTTGACATTGTAGTAATAATGGAATCCGGTGACATACCAATAGTGAACCTTCACGTCGTCGACCGTCTTGTCCGATCCGGGCGCGGTGATGGCATGGTATCCTGTCGGGAAACAGTCGTCGACGATGTATCGGCCCTTGTGGTATGGGAACACAAAGTTGCCGGTGGTCTCGAGGAAGTCCTCCTCGTGGGAGTCGCCGTCATGCCGCTTGTGATTGTTGTCGGCATACACATAGCCTCCGCCCTCATCCTCGCGGACGTTGATAAGGTTCATTTCCACAACGCCGTAGATTGGGCCGTACAGTTTGTTTTCCACCACTTTTTTACGGTCGGAGTCGTATGTTTCATGACAAAGTTGAATCTTCATTGCATATCCCGAAGCGATGCCGATCATGTTCATCGCCGTTCCGTCGTTTCGTTTCTGGAACTCTCCGAACGGATCCTCGGCGTCTTCCTTGTCCTTGTTGGCGTTATAGTCGTCGATGTAGTGCTGCTTGACGCCCTGGTACGACATGCCGGCAAAGGCAGTGTCGTCGGTAGAGGCGGAGGCAAGCTGACCGTTGCGGTTGCGCCACATCCCGCTGTTGAAATCCACATTCGACGTGATTGCGCTTACATAGAGGATATTGTTTGAGAATCCCATGTAATTGCGGGCTTTCGTGCTGTATCTGAAGTCCGTGTTGTTGTCGGGCTTCGCTTCCAGATTTCCATTGCTGTCAAATCGGATGTCGTTTGCCACCATCTTGATTTCTCCGACACGGGCGATGGAGTAGGGCGTCTTGTTGACGTCGTTCACCGTATAGTCGCGGGCGCCGAGCAGAGAGAAGCAGTTGTCCTCCAGACGGATGATGTCGAGCCGCTGGAATGTGTTCAGAATCTTTGGATTGTCGATGGTGTGTCCGGCAAATCCATATCCTGTCAGGTCGGCGCTGCGGAAACCCTGGGCATACGACAGGTGTCCGTCGCCGAAGATGCCGCCCTCGCTGTCGTATTCGTAGAACTCATTTTCTCTGATTCCCTCAAGTCCCGACGGCGGAGTTGCGCCCGATTTGAAGAAATATTTGTCCTGCAGCGAAATGTAGCGGTATGAGTATATGCCGTTGGCGGCATCGGCGTCGCTGGCATAGTGCTTGTAGTAATAGCCGTATAGGTCGGTGCCGTCGGGCAGTTGCACCGGTCTGATGTCTTGGTGGGAGATGGTGATATGTTCACTGTCCTTGTTGTCGCCGACAAGTACAAGCGTGTTGCCGCAGAATCCAGCCGTAGAGCCGCCGGGCAACAAGTTAAGATCATCGCCGTTGCCGTTGGCGATTATGGCATAGTCGAGATTGTATTTGTCGGTTAGTTTCAGCACGGTTGTGTTGTTGGCTAATACCGAGCCTTGAGCCACCGAATATCCGCCGCCATAGACAGCCTCGTCAATGGTGATGTTGACGTTTTCCCAGCCCACCGACGGCGCGGCGGAAACTATCTTCTTGAAGTAGTGGGCGCGGTTTGCGTCGGTAATCGTGTCGCGCATGCCGTTGCCGTTGTCGATAGCCACGATGTCTTCGTAGACGCCCTGCGATATCCACTCGTCATTAAGCAGATATATGTGCTGCTTGATGGCAGGTGTCTTTTCCTTTCCGTTGTCGTTCTCAACTCCAAGATTCTTCCGGTCGGCGCGTTTAAGCTCATATCTGCCTCGGGCATGGCTTTGGGGGTTGGTCGAGTAGTAGGTTGGATATCCCACAATCACCTGAGTGGAGCCATACACATAGCCCGAATATGAGCCGCCCGTGACGGCGCGGAATATGTGGCCGTTGAGCATCTTGATAGTCGAGTAGCCCACCACGTTGCCCTGCTGGCCTCCGCCGTAGATGAAGTTGGCAGAGACGCCCAGACCTTCCGGATTGCTGTCGGGGTCGACCACGCCGCAAGGCAGAAACTTGTTGCCGTCCATTTTTGGCTCGGAGCATTTCACCGATTCGCCGATTGTCACGTTTGCGATTCCGTATACGAAGCTTTCCATACCGTATCCGGCACCGTAAACGTTGAGTGCGGAATATTCGGCAGCCTTGACCAGCAGCTCGTTCGACTTCTCCAGCTTGTCTCTGTCCTTTCCCGCCAGCATGTCGCTCTGCAGGTTTATGCAGACGTCGCCGACGATTGTTCCGCTCTTGAAGCATCCGCCATACACATTTCCGCCGACGTATGCGCCGTTTTTCTCTTTAGGCATAAATTTGTTGCGGATGTTGAGTTTGATGAACGGATATTCAGAGTCGGCATCGCCGAGCAGATATCCGCCCCTGTGCTTGGCCTTGCCTTTGTAGTCGTAGTTGGTATTGTTGCATCCGCCCACAATCTTGTCGGTTATGGTCAGCCCTTCCGGAAATGTGTATTCAAGCACATTTCCTATTTTGCCGCTTGTCTTCGGCATAACGTTCATATTACCGCGGTTTCCTCCGCAACAGAACGTGCCGATGATGCAGTTTGTCAGTCCTTCTCCAGTCTCGCTGCCGTTCCATTTGAGCGAGCCTTGTATGTCGGTCTCCACCGGTTGGAAGTAGAGGTCGAGTAGGTGCGGATACACAATCGGACGTTTGCTTTTTTCCGTTGGTAGATACACTGTGTTGATGTTTGCGTTTTCGGAGTCGTTGATCCAGTCGATAGGCTCAGCAAGATCCAGCTCCTGGGTGTAGTCGTAGATGTCGCCGTTCAGCTTCTGGAACATATTCATGAAGTCGTTGTCCTCCGACGTCACAAACAGCTCCTCGCCGTTGCATCCCATGAACACGCCGCCGATACGTACGTGGCTTCCTATGTTGACGCTGATGTCGCCGACAGACTTGTCGGCATCTTCCGAAGCCCCGTAGGCAAGCATCTTCAGCACGGTTGCGGAGTTGCCGCCGCCATACACGTTTCCGTCGATGCGTACCGTGTCGGATGTAGACACACCATGGATGTTGATGCTCACTTTGTTGGTCAGCGGACGCCATGAGTTGATGTTCACCATCTTCACCGCGTCGCTTGTGGCTTTTAACTGCGTCATGTTCTCGCGCATAGGCACGGTGTAGACCAACGGCACCGTCTCGGAGTCGGGGTCGTTGGGATTGATGGGATAATACTCGTTGACCGTCACATTCTTGTTTCCGTTTCGGTCGGTGGCATACAGGTAGTTTCCGTTGCCTGCGCCATACACGTTGCCAAACAGATGACCGCCGTAGATGTTGATGGTGGTTCCTGTGCCGCCGTTGTCCATGAAGTAGCCATTCTTGTTCAGTCCCACGTTGACATATCCCGACACGTCGTTGCCGCCATACACGTTGCCATGAATGAAAATGTCGGCATTGCTGTAGGTATGGGGACTTGTAGCCGGCTTGTTGTCGCCAATTCTCACAGTCGTGCTCTTAAGCACATCGCCCATAAATCCGCCTCCGAAAATGTCGTGGCAGTCGATGGCCTTCAGCTCCACGTCGGTTGAGTTGACTGAACTGTAGGTGCCTCCTCCGAACACACGACGGCAGAACACGCCACCGGAGCCCACGATGTGCGTGTCGCCGAACACTTTGCCTGAATATCCGCCACCGATGATGTCCATCACCGAGTAGCCGTTGAAAAAGTGCTTGTATTCCTCGCCTTTCACGATGTCGATGCCTTCGAGGATGCTTCCTCGTCCTTCCATTTCCACGTTCACATACGTGTCGCCCATCACGATGGCATTCTCACCGAATCCTCCGCCGAACACGCTGAATTGCGGTGTGCCGATTTTTTCGTAGATTTCTTTCCACTCAATGCTTTCAAAGAAATTCTTGCCGGTGTCACGTCCAGCCACCATTTCTGTGCTGTTGTAAAGGAGTCCCTTTGTCATGGTGATATAGGAGTTGTTGCCCACAACGGATGCTATTTTTCCGCCTCCGTAGATATTGTGGTTCACTTTGAACTTACGTGCTTTAGGGTCGTACTGCGGAGAGTAAATCGTTCCGTCTACGATGCTGGCAGGACTCCATGTGCGTGCCTGCACGTTCCATAATGCATGTGCCTGCACTTTGCCTCCAAGAATCAGCAGGTTGGTGTTGCCGGTTACGTCGGCAGATGTCACCGCCACGCTTTCGCTGCCATTCTCAGTAACGGTTTCGACGCTTCCCAGACCACCTCCGTGAGCGCTTTTTCCTAACCATCCGTCGTAGATTGTCAGCAGGGTGTTGCCATACACAGTGCCGTTCTGGCAGCCGCCAAAGAAGTCTTCCATGAGAGTGGGGTAGGTATCGTTGTCAACATCGGGATGCACCATGTTGGCGTCATCGCTTGGAGAGAGATATTCTTTCGTTGTGTCGTCCCAATAGGGGTAGTGCATCACCGGGCGGTCGAGGATGAGACACGAGTTGCCGTAAACACCTCCGAGACTCTTGCTGTCGGCACACTCAGTGACAACACGCCCCCTGCCGCCAGCAAACACCTGCGACATCAATGATCCTCCACGGATGTTTACGAGAGTGGTGCGGTTTGTCGGGGATAGATAGTTGTCGCGGGTGAACACCGCAGCGTCGGCTTTTTTGCTGCCTACATTCGCCAAATCGCCGCCGCCGTAGACTCTGCCGAATATCAATGTGCGTTCAATCAGTCCGAGTCCATTACGGAATTTGTACATTTTGCCATAGATGTGCACTTCGGTTTTCTCTACATGCGCCATGTCCGGGAAATCGATGAAAACGCCGTTTCTTTTTACCGATTCCACACCGGAGCCTCCTCCGTAGACACTATGATTGACATCGCCTCCCTTGATGAAAACCATTGATTTGCCTTTTACCGAACCGAAGTCATAGCCGCTTCCGCTGGAGAAGTCGCCATAGGGCAGCGCTCCCAAACCAGCACCAAAGATGTCGTGGCAGCCAAGTTGACAGTCGGTTTCCACATAAGTGTCGCCCGTTACATATCCGGCATAGCCGCCGCCATGAATCTGAAGCAGCACGAGTCCGGGCACACCGATTTTCCATGCAAAGCGGCTGATATGATAGCGGCGGAATACGCCTGGATCGTTCTCGCCGCCATCATAGCTGCCGAAATAGAGTTTCTTGTCTTCTTTCGACAACTTGAGATAGTCGTCGTAGATATCTTTTTCAAGGTCGAGATATGTTTTATAGTCCTTGTTTTGATAGAGATAGCGGTATTTTATGCCGTCGATTGTTATTATGCCGTCGTCGTCAAGTTTTGCTCCAGGCTGCGCATAGACTTCGGTTTTTCCAACGGATGTGTTGACACCATACCCCGCGCCGAACAACGAGAACGAGGGGTGTTCAACGTGAATGCTGTTCAGGAACCAGCAGAGCCCCTGTACAGTGGTGTTTTCAAACATACTTATGGTTTTCCCCTTTGAGTCCTTTATGTCGTCGAGGGGGGAGTGGTTGATTATAACGACAGTCTTGCCGGTGTTGGCAACAGAGGCTGAGCCGACATGGCAAGCCCGGTTTCCTCCGCCGAAGATGTTGTAGGTGGTGGAGAAGGTGAATCTGTCCAGATCGAAGAATTTCTTGGTATTCTCATTGTTTCTGATTCGATTGATGGCCTCCTGCGCAAGCGGGTCGCCGATGTTGTCGAGCGACGGTGCTTCGTTGATAGCATAGGCAATCCGTCGGAATTCGTTATTGTCGTTGCAGATAGGGCTGCTGTCAGACTCGGCGTCCAGCCATGAGGTAATGTTGCCGTTGATGTCGGCTTTGCGGTTCCACATCCAAGAGCCTCCGTCAAATTGCACTTTCGTGTTGCCAAGAATATTGGCATAAGTGCCGGTGTCGGCTACGTCCTTCTTGCCAAGCACCTCGTCGACTGCAGTCAGCTCGTTGTCGATGTCAATGTCGCCGTATCCTCCGCCATATACATTGCCGCCCATCATTCCGCCCTCAATGTGCACAAAAGTGTTGCCGTCGACCGTTCCGTATTCGCAACCGCCGTAGATGTCGCCCCAAACGCATGGCATCACATTGTCGGTGCCGCTGTCAACGCCCGGATTGCTGTTGACGATATGCACAAGAGTGTTGCCGTTGATGCGTCCGATGTTGTAGTATTGGTTGGCTTCAGCCTTTTTGCAGCCCACACCTCCGCCATACACGTTTCCAAAAATGTTGCCGCCGCGGATGTTGACAAACGAGCGGTAGCCCTCAGCCTTGTAGCTTAAGAACGTGCCGTCGGCTTGGTTGAGCGTCGAAGCGCTTGTCTGCAAGTCGGGCGAGTAGTAGTCGGAAGGTTTCATCTCTTGGAAAATGCCCACATTGGCATTGTCGCCGCCGCCGTACACGTTGCCGTAGATGTTGGCGTCGTCGGCAACCTCTACCATGGTTGTGCCGATGACACGCGCCACGGTTATGAAGTGGGTTGAAGAGGCTGTCTCGGGCTCCAGTCCGGCACTTCCTCCAAACACGTCGCCATGGGTGAATGCTCCGCACATGTATACCTCCGTGTTGCCGCCAATCTGACCTGTGGTGTTGTCCTCGGTTGACGCAATGTCGCCGAAGCCGCCGCCAAACACACGGCGGATAAACGTTTTTCCGTCGACAGTGACTTTGGTGTTGCCAGCCACAGTGCCGGCATATCCGCCGCCCAACACAGCCCATACGGTGAAGTTGGGCACTCCCATCGAAAGGTCGAGAGAAGGAGCGTTGGGGCCGTATTTTCCATAGTCGCCGTCAACGTTGACGGTTACATCGGTGCTGCCAACGGTCGTCAGCCGTCCGTATCCGCCGCCGAAGACGCTGAAGTGAGGATTCTCGTTGTCGGTGTACGACTGTTTCCATTCGTCGGTTATCAGCAGTTCGTAAGGCGTCATGCCTTTCTGCATCATCACGGTGGCAAGGCCGGTGCCGTCGGCAGGGGTTGTTGTCACATTGCCGTCGGCGTCTTTGTATGTGCCCACGTTGCAGGCAAGATTGCCGCCGCCATAGATGTTGTGGGGATTCAGGAACTTGCCGTTGGCATAGAATTTTGATTTTTCGTATACAGTGTCCTCCGTGGCAGGCTCGTCGCCGGCGTTGTCGATGTCGGGATCCCAGATGTAGAATATGTTTTCAACCGGATCCCACATCTTGAACCATATCACATTAATCGAGAAGCTGTCGTCAATCGGACCGTGGCCTGCGCTTTGTGTGCCGCCCTCGTCCTGCGCCAGGGTCACGTTGGTGTTGCCGAGCACGTCGGCTGAAGTGACCGTGCCGTCTGTGATGTCGCCGTTTCCGCCACCGAACACCTGACCGGCGATGTTTCCGGCATATATGTTCACATACGTGTCGTTGGCAACTTGTGCAAGATTGCCTCCACCGAAAATGTCGCCGTAAATGAAAGGAGCCTGTTGTGTGCTGCCCGCGAACGACACGTTGGTATTGCCGACAACCAGTCCTACCCGCTCAGGATGCTGTGTGCAGCCGTCGCCGTCGGCAAACGCTTGCGAGGCAGGGCGCAGACGGCGTCCGTTGCCGCCGGCAAACACAGAGCCGCGGATGTCGGCGCTGTCGCCGATGACAACGTTTGTGGCGTTGCCGTCAAACTCAACAATCGCCATGTCGCCTCCGCCATAGATGTTTTTGTAGAAAGTGCCGCCCATAATGTTCACGCTCGACTGTCCGTATATGCGTGCCATGTCGGAAAGCGTCTCTACGTTGGATGTGCCCATCTCCTTGGCGTCGGCCACACCGTATCCGCCTCCGAATACCGGACAGTGGAAAATGCCGCCATTGATGTTGAGCTCCACGTTGCCATAGGTCTTGCCAAGAGCTTTGTAGTCGCCGGAATTGCCGCCGTAGGGGTTCTGCGAATAGAAAAAGTCAGTGCCTCGTCCGCCGGCGAATACGCCGTTCTTGCAGTGAAACTCTCCACCGTTGATGGTGAGCGACGCCACAGTCGCTCCGGTTTTTCCGTACACGTTGCCACCGCAACTGTTTGGCGTGGCAGCCGTGCTCGACCACAAGCCTTTGCTCATGAATCCGCTTCCTCCGCCATAAATGCCGTCGATAGGCTCTGTCGTTGAGCCGAACTCTCCACCGTTGATCACAATCTTGGTGCTTGTGTTGGTTGGGTCGACATAGATGAACGACTCGAAATCGTCGTTGTTGTAGCATCGATACGTCACCAGGCGGTCCTTTGCAACGGCATACGGACCATAGAGCATAACGTCGCCCGAAGCATTCCAGTAGGCAATGCTTTTATCGGGAGTGTGGCTGTCGGCGATGTCGTCGCCTTCACCGATGCCGTTCATACCGCCTGCGCCCGCACCGTAGATTCCGCAGAAGATGTTGTCAGTCTTCGTGTTGCCGGTAGGGAGAATTTCGAATAAGCCGCCGTTGATGGTTATTGTGCTGTAGCCATAGAACGGGTTGTTGACAATCACGTTGCCGGTATGTCCACGACCGGTGCTGCCGCCATACAGCTCGGTGACAATTACACGGTTGTCAATCCACTCGTCGTTGTTGTATTTTGAAGACGCCGGGTCGAGCAAGATGTTTGCGCGTCCCATATAGGTGTTGTTTGGCACGTAGTAGTCAGTGCCGTTGTAGGGGAGGATGAAGTCGCGCTGCGCACCCAGCGAACCGTTTACGACACGCGCTACCTTTCCGCTTCTGATTATTATGTCGACATCCGCATACATGGCACCCTCGTGGCTTCCGGCGAGAATGATACCGGCATCGTAGTCGCTCTTGCGTTTGCTTGTCTCTCCCTTGATTTCCCTTTCCGGGTTGTGGGCATCGTTCCATTTGCGGTCGATGTCCATCTCGATTGTGCACTTTATGGGCTGATTGGGAGTTCCCATCACTCCATTGTAGTCCTTCTCGGAGGATGTCTGACGTCCGCCCGCGCTGATTGCGGAGTATAACCCGGACTTGATGGATATTTTGAAACCCTCCTTGCCGTGAGGCATCGACTGCTCGAAAGCCTCGATTCTCTCTTTTCTGTCCAACGGATAGAAACGGCCGTCGTTGTTGAAACCGCCGAAGATGTGGAATGCAGTGGTCACAGCGCCGTCGATGGTTCCGTAGTTAGGCGAGTTCTGCCCGAAACCGGTCATCTGTATGCCTTCGCCCATCTCAAGGTTATTGTATTGGCAGTAGATGATTTTGTAGAAATCACCGCCGTTGTTTGTGACAGGGTCGTTGTTGAATGTGATATACTCAAATCGGGTGTCGCCCCATATCGGCAGACCTCTTTCAGCACCCGAAATCTCGATGGTGCCTTTGTAGTCGGTGCCGTTCCATTCGCCTGTGATGGTGGCGTTGCGGAAAAGAGGGGACTCTCCCTTTGCTTTAGTCCATTCGTCAAGCTTCAGCATATTTTTGCCTCTGTTGTTGCTGGTTATGTTGAAGCCCGTGTATTGATTGTTGGTCACGTCGGCACCGCTTGTTCCCATCAGCACGATGATGTTTTCGTCCCAAGTACCCGTCTTGGCGAGCTTGCTGTAGGCGCCTTTCCACGTCTTCATCGCCTGTGTCGGGGAGTAGCCCCACTCCTCGTCGTCGTTGTCATCGCCCTGCGCGTAGGTTGTGCCGTTGATGCTCACCGCCTCAGGACATAGGTACACCACGATTGTCACTTTGATGTTTTTGCGGAAAATGATGTTGCCACCGCTCTTTACGGTAACAGTACAGTTGAACTGGTCCTTGTTGGTGGCAGTTTCCGGACGTACAAATTCGTTGGACGTTTCCGACAGCAAGGTTCCTTTGTTGTACCATTCGTATGTGATGTCGAGACCAAGTTCGTCGTTTGTGAAATTCTCTTTCGTGTTGTTCGTCACATTTATGATGTATGTGCCGGGCTTGGTTTCGTAATCGAGTTCGGCAGTGATGCCGATAGCCTCGACGAGTACGGTGTTGGTGCGCTGGCTGCCGTCGACGGTCATGGCATAGACATACTGGGAGTATATCTGTCGCGGCAGGATGAACGGGTTGCAGGCGGAGCTGTTCACCTTTTCACCCTCAGTGTTGTCGGTCGATGCATACCAGTTGTAGACATCGGAAGTGATTTCTCCGTCTTCTGTTGTCACGGTGAGCACATCGCTTGTGCCGCGCTCCGCCTTCAGGGCAATCGAGCTGAAAGAGAACCGTTTGGAAGAGTTTGAATATGACCACGGCCTCTTGTCGAGGTTGTTTTGGGTGATGTACAGGTTGTTGAGCCCGGCAAACGTCTTTCCGAACGGCTCGCCGGTGGAGGGGTCAGTAGTTGAGATTTCTTTTTCAACGCCGTATTGGTTATAGGCGTAGGTGTCGGCAGCCTTGTTGGCAGGAGTGTAGTACCATGTGTCCTTCACTTTGCTTGCAAAGTTGTCGGCGGCTATAAACGCCATCACGTTGGCTTTTTTGCACTGGGTGGTGTTGGCGCTTGTCTTCAAGCCTGCGCCGTGCACATAGATGTTTCTTGGCCATACGGCATAGCCTGTTTGGTTGGCAAGTTTGCTTGCCGCACCGAAACCGCATGAAATCGTCACTTGTCCTTCCACCCCGTTGAGAGCAGCGTTCTGGAACATATCGATTTCCGTGTCTGCTGAGATGTTGAATATTCTCAGACTCACGAAGTTGTTCAGATAGCCGGCTATACCTCCAATTCTGAATTTTGTCTTTGTCGTGTAACTTTCGTTGTTGTCGGATATTTTGGAATTGCGGATGATGATGTTGCTGAGTTCTGCGTTTTGGGTCATGTCGGCAACCACAATACCCATCTTTACCGTGTAGTTGGCGTTGTTGAGAGGCGTGTGTGCCGCCTTCTTCTCTATTCTGGCATTGTCGATGATAAGGTTGGAGACAGACGCATACTCATTCTCGTTGTTGCCCTTGCCGTTGAGTCGGGAGAACAGACCCCACGAGGCTTCTTTTAGGTCGCTGAAAGTCCAGCTGATGAGCATGTTGCTAATGGAGCGTCCGTCGCCGTCAAACTTTCCGGCGAAGAAATGTCCGTCGGTAGCCTTCGCGATGCCTTGAGCCGTGCCGATAGGAGTCCACAATCCCTTGCTGAGGTCGATGTCCTTGGTGAGTTTGAAATATTTCTGAGAAAACATTTGTTGAGCTGCGCCATTGTTGACTTCATGCGCCAGTCTTGCCAATTCCATATCGTTGCTGATGAGGAATGGCTTTTCCTTGGAGCCGTCGCCCTCGGAGCCGTCGGGATAGAGCTGGTAGCTGTCGGCATAGAAGTGGTTGCCGTCGTAGTCCACGCCATAGGCTTTCGGCTCGATGCTGAAAGCGATGGTCTGCTGGGCATTGCCGGCAGACGTGATTGTCACCTCTCCGCTCTTGGTCTTGTTGGTCAGCGGCAGTGTGATGGTCTGTCCGCTGTCGGAAATGCCGTCGGTGACATTCTTGGAGTCCACTTTCCATGAGAAAGTGCTTCCAGCCGGGATGTCGGCGGAAACGATGGAATATGCGACAGTCCCGTTTTTGAAATCCCATGAAGCTTTGATGTCGTTGCTGCTTAATCCTTGAGCCATGGTCAGATTGACTCCGGCAATCAGAAGTATGAGCAGACAGGAAAAAACTCGTGATATGCTATGTGTTGAATGTTTTCTCATTTTTCAAACACTTTATTGTCGTTATCTATTGTTAGTCTATCAATAATTGACCCGTATAGGCATCCTCGTCGGCAAGCACATACAGGTAGCGTGGCTGTATGAGGATGCGTATTGGGTTTATCATCGCAGTCTTGCCTGTTGTGAGGCTGCTGAAATTATCCTTGTTGATGGTTATTCCGGATGTTACGTTCTTTCGGGTGACGATGGTGGTGCCGTCCTCCGCTATGAATTCCACATCGTATTTGACGTTGATGACAGGCAGGAATTTGGCATCGGGTATGGTGTAGATGTCGGCACCCCATTGCGTGTAGCCGGCAGATGTGACAATGGCGGTCCGGGTGTTGTCGTCGTAATCCGCGGAGCCGTAGCCTTTGTAGGCAATAGGGAATGGTGTCTCTACAAACGACTGACGTTTGATGTCGCTCCATGTTATTGCAGAGGCAGACCAACTTTTTGATGCTGTATTCCAGACGTAGGAACGCGATATTGTGCACGATGTGGAGAAGCTGCCTGAAAGCGTCACGCTCTTGATGCGGAAGTGGCGGATGGCGTTCATCTTGGTGCCGAGCATGAAGAGCAGCTTGTAGCCGGTGAGTGTCTGGTCGAATTTCAGACTGACCGTTCCGCCTCCGTTGCTATCGGAGATGGCTCCTTTGCTGCTCGGGACGGCGCAGATGATCGGCGCCGCCTTTGTGTCGTAGATTACCGGCACAGGGTTGCCGCCGTCGCTCATAGCGAACGGAAAAGAGAGGGTATATGTGTTGTTGGCTGTGCGCAAAAACGTTGCTCCGTCGTTGTATGGCATATATGCGAAGAAGTCGAACGACGAAGCCTTGGTGTATTCAGTCCAGCGCTTCTTTGTCGCAGTGTCCCAGCCGTATGTCGCCACGTTGTAGGTGGCAGTCTCATTGTTGAATATGGTGTTTGCAGCCGACGCATAGCGTTTCGGCATGTCGTAGTATCCGAACGTGCCCATCGTTGCGGGATGGCGCGTAGGGTCGTAGGCCTCGTAGGGGTTGGCGCGTGTCGCTGTTTTTTGCGGTTGCGCCGAGAATGAGATGTATCCGTGGTTGTCGGCTTGCTGTATGGGCATGTCGGAACCCTCGCAGGCAGAAAGCGTTGCGAGAAGCGCGATAGCGGTTATTTTTGAGATATGTTTCATTCTTGTAGTCAATTCTTTTTACCAGTCTTCAGTGCCTGAGCCGTTGTTTTTTATGTCGGCACCGGGAAGCCATTGTTCCACCATCAAATCGTTGAAAGAGATGCTGTCGCCAGTGTCGGACAATTTGAAAATGTATGTGTATTGGCAGCCCGCCTTCCACTGCATGTATTGCGCCGGCACTGTAGCCGACACCGTTTTTCCGCCAATGTTGATGGTTATGGTGTATGCTCCCTGTTCGTAGGGGATGTTGGCGAGCGGCGGCACGTAGTACCATTTGTTGTAGAGAGTAGGGTCTTTGAGGATGTGTATCTGGTCGCCAGCCTCCTCGTAGGGAGTGGTGAGAACCAGGAGTCCGGACGCATCAGCCGCTTCCGACTTCGACATCGTGAGAGTAGGATATGTGCCTGTCGGAATGCCGGTGAGCGGATAGGCGGCGTCGATGGTGCCGCGGAGAGGGGTGTCGGCTTTTGCCGGGGTGTCGATGAAACGGCTGTCGCGGAACTTGATGTTGCTTATCGCAACGTTGGTCGTTCCGTCAGGATAGGTGAAGCGGAAGCGCACCTTTGCGATTATCGGCGCGAAAGTCAGAGTGACGCACGACCCGTATGCCGGCGATGTCGACGAAGGGGAGGCAAGCCAAAGGCGGCTTGCGTATGGTGTTGAAGTAGCGGTTGCTGCTTCAGAATATTCAAATTTAAAAGACAAGGTAGCGGTAGCGTTGTCGCCCGAGCTGACCGAAGTCTTTACATCTGGATTGAAGGGACTGTATGCGAAAAAGCGGTAGCTCGTTGCCGAGTAGTCCCAATATTTTATTGTTTGCAGGGTGGCAGTTATAGGATTTTCAATGCCAGCATATTCCCAGTCGGCAGTGTTTGTCGTAGAGCTGCCGGCAGAGCCCTGATTGTATGACATTTTATATCCGTCCATCACAATTTGCGGCGATGACGGGTTCGGGGAGTTTGTTGTGGTTTTATATCCCCATGTGCGGAACGTCTGGAAGATAGTCTCGAGACCGCTGCCCGCTGCTTTTGTTTTTGCATCCTGCCAGTTGTTGTTAGTGCTGCTGAAGGCGATGCTTGTCTGTGTATTGTCCGGTTCGGGCACTATTGGTTCGTCCGGCTCGGATTGCGAGCAGGAGAATAGGGAAAGTCCCAACAGAGGAAATATTAGGATGCGATGTTTCTGCATGTCTTCTTGTTTTTTTTAAAGACGGGCTGGGGAGAAACCCCCGTCCGACATATAAATGTGTCCGAGGCGTGTGAAAACACACCTCAGACACAATGTTTTTAGTCAGAATCCAAGGCGTGGGCCAAGGAGAAAGAATTAGTTTTTGACAACTTTGACAATCTTGTATGACTTTTTGGTTCCATTGACGTATTCAACAGCGTAGTATGTTTCTTTAGCCGGGTCGGTGACAACACCTGTCCACTTGAGGGCATTTACGTTGAGAGTGTAGCCAGGACCTGCCGGAACAGAAGTGACTTCAGAGGCAACACCTGTTGTTTCTGTCACAACCATCTTCTTGCCAGCGTAGTCGGTAACAGTCCAAGTCTTTTTAGCAGTGTCGTTTGATCCTTTCTCGAGAGCGTTGGCAACACTTGCTTCGTTGATAGTCTGAGTAGCACCGCTTTCGAGAGTTACGGTGTACAATTTCTGAGGAGCGACGGTTTTTGCAGCGGTTTCGCCTGCAGCAGGAACATATACAGTTGCATAGATGTCGGTGCCGTTGACATATTCGTTGCCGTTGGTAGTAACTTTGTTGTCCTTGTAGCCGTATGTAGTGAAGCTGTTGTCAGAAACAGTAGTGATTGTTTCCTGGAGACCGTTTGCCTCGTCGTCAACAACAACGGCGTCGAATGAAATGGCAGTCAAACCAGTGCTTGTGCCGCCGGTAGAGCCATTGGTGTCCTGAGAAATCTTGAAGATGTAAGTGTAGGCATATCCAGACTTCCATTCAGTGTATTGGGCAGGAACGGTTGCAGTGGCACCCTTCACGTTGATTGTCTCGTTGGAACCGTCGACAGAAGTGAGCTTGTAGTCGATGCGCAGAGTGATGGCGCTTGCCGCACCTTCCGACGGAAGCACGTTCTGATAGCCGGCGCCGCAGTAAGAAGGCTCCGCTGCATTCTGGCTGAGGTAAGTTTTACCTGCAGGAATCGTGCCTTCGACCTGGTTGTTGTAGTTGACAGCGCCGAATTTTTTAAAATTCAATACGCTAGTCTCACCTGCAGTTGTTGATTTAGTGAATCTTACGTGAGCCTTGTTGTAGTCTTTCTCAGCAGCGTGGTCGGTACCTGTTGTAGGGAAGTATACTGTCAATGTGCCGGAGTTGTTGAATCCTCCGATGAGTGTGCCTTCCGTGTTGTCGGTTGTGGTGCTTGTTGCGTCGGTATAGAACTTCACGTCGCTGATCACATAACCTGGAACAATCTCGAAGAGAGCCATGCGCACCTTGCTGGCAAGGTGACGGAAGGACATTGATACAGAGGTCTTGTTGTAGTTAGGCTCAGTAACGGTCTTCATGTCGGAAATGTAGCACTCGCTGAGAGTGTTTACGTTGCCGGAGAGAGTGTAGGCGGCAGTGGCGAGATTGTCTTTGTCGACGTGTGTCGGAGTGGCGTATTCTGACGCCGCATCTTTTTTACCCATTGAGAAAGCTATGAAATCGTAGGATTTGCAAGAGTGGTCCCAATACTTGATGGTCTGCTGCGATGCTCCGCCCTGTGCGAGAGATGCGGCAGGTTTGGTGCCCTTTACGTTCATGTCTTGATTTACATATTCCCAACCAGCACGGTTTGACTCTGTAGAGAATGCTGAACCGTCTTTGAAGTTCACGTTGTAGTGGTCGAATGCATAATTTTCGTTGTTGGCTGCATCTGTCTTGTTACCTTTGAAACCGACAACGACAAAGTTGTTTTCGAGGAGGCCTGCTGCAGTGGCGCCGGTCTCCGTGGCGCGTGTGATTTTGCCTGTGTCGCCACCGAAGTTGATTGCGGAGGTGGCTCCATTTTGCTCATTTCCCTGAATTTCTCCCAAGAAATCGTCGCTTGAGCAGCTGGCGAGAGCCAATGCCGAAGCGGCTGCGATAAAAAATTTGTTCATAAAATAAAAAAAATAAAATAGTTTGTATTGTTTATTATATTTGAATTACGTATTGATTACATGTCGAATATCCATTCTTTCTCTTCGTAGTCCTCCACCACGGCATCGAAGCCGGAGCCGCCGGAGCGGTTGGGTACCGGCACCTTGTCCATGTCGAGCTCCACCGTTATGACCCCTCCCCGGAACAGCCGTCGCGCTTGGTCGGTGACGTCGAACACGAACGTGGAGTCTTTGCCGTTGTAGAACTGCATTTTCACGTCAATATAGTGGCGGTTGTTAAGGTCGGCGTCCCTCACTTTCTGCAGCGATTCCAGATATGCTCGCGCGTCAAGCTTGCTCGGGTTTAGTTTCGGGATGCCGAAAGTAAGCACCTTTCCGCCTATCACGTCGACCTTGTCGCCGTTCTTGTCGGCAACGTCCTGCTTCATCCGCATGAAGAAGTTCACGGTGATGGCGTCAGCCCCCGTCACGCCTGTGTTGAGGTTTACGGAGCGAGCCATGCCGCTTAGATTGGCGTTTCCCTCTACGGCTGTCACCTTTCTGCCGTTGTGGTCGTTGTTGCGCAGAATCACTTGTACCAAATATATGTAGGTCACTGGCTGCAGCTCCATCTCGAGCTGCCGTACCCAGCAGTTGCGGTTCTCGTCGAACGTGAATCCGTCCAGATTCTTGTTTATCTCAATTCCTCCATGGTATCCGGCAAACAGCTCCTCCGGCTGATAGAAGGAGCGCGTGAACTGCGGCGAGTTGTAGAGCGCCGGGTATATTGTCTGTCCGGTGTAAGCCGTGACGTGGTCGTAGGTGGTGTTCTCATCAATGCGCACACTCTGTACCCCGTCGGGAGTGTTGATGTTGTTCCATGCAAGGATGTCCCAAAAGCCGAAATCGTATTTGGCTTGGACGTGGTTGCCTACAATCGAGTGCCTGTAAGGGGCATTGTGGGCACCGAACTGGACGTTGCCGGTGAAGTAGCGGCGCACCTCGAAGGCGTCAGGCTCGGTGTAGCCGATAGTGCCGAACATTTCCTCGTCGGTGTTGTCCCATCCGTAGATCCACTCCGCTTGCCAGTCGTATTCGGTGTCGTACTTGAAAAGGTAGTTCCATATCACTTTCAGGTCGAGGTCGACTGTCGGGATTTCCATGTCGATGTCGGCGCCGCCCTGGTGGAGATGGAGCTTAGGCTCGCGCACGCATCCCGTTGCGACAAGGCATAACAATGCAAAACACATGACGACAGCCTTGTTGCAGGCTTTGCGGCTTGCATCAAGGATGATTCGTGATATGAGTTTTGTTATATTGCGCATTGTTGCTATGTTTTGTCTAATAGTTGATTGTCGTTTCTCGGTTTCTGAAACTTACGCCTTTCTTGTTGTTGCGTCTGTAGAGCAGGTCGTAGCTGAGCGTTATCTCCACTCTGGTAGGGCCAAGCCACGAGAAGCGGTGCTGCCTCTTTTGGAAATCCTTGGCATCGCCGTACCACTTGTAGTAATATTGCTCTTTGTCGGTGTCGGGGTCTACGGGGCATTTCCACTGATAGGGGTCGTAGTTGGTGCTGAGATATCCTGCCTGCAGTCCGAACTCCAGCTTCCAATGTCCGTAGCGACCTAACGGGACGACATAGCCTATACCCAAACCAGCGCCCCAGCCTTCGCCTTCCCATCCGCGTTTCTCATCGAAGCAGATGTTGTATAGGTACGCGTGCGCGTATAGACTGAGGTATAAACCTCTGAAAGCCGCGCCTTCTCCCGGTTTGCGTTTGCGGATGTCGCCGCTGCGCAGATAGTAGCGGGTGTGCAGCTGATAGTTTCTGACCTGAAAATATTTATGCTCATCATAGTGCTGCCACCACGGGCAGTCGAAACTTGCACCGTAGGTGAAATGACCATGAAGCGGATAATATTCCAACGCAACGTTTGGAATAGGGCAGAAGCGGTCGTAACCTGGCATATAGGCGAAGTCGAACAGCACGTTTGACTTCACGCTCAGCACCTCGCGACGCGGCAAAGCCGAGGCGGGTGTTGTCGCTGGGATGATGTATGCCGGTGTGATGTCGGCGGTCTGAATGTGCAGATGGTTGTCGGCAACGGTTGCCATCGGCATTGTTGCTATAGGATGTGGAACCAAATCGTTGCTGTCCACGTTGGCAAGCCTTTTGTCAACGACAATTATTCTCACTGCGCGCAGTTTCGGGAAATATTCTTTCAGCAGGTAGCGCCATAGCTTGCCGCCGTCGTGCCGCTTCATAGCCGCCTTAAGACGTTGGGTGTCGTTGGCGTAGAGAGTGATTAAGGAGTCGACGTCATGGAATTTGGCGTCGTGTTTCAGCATCATCATGGTGTAGAGCAGGTCGTAGTCCTCAGCCACAACGTCGTATTGGATGTGGTCGGTGCCGATGCCGTAGCTTCGAAGCAGAGCGTCGACCGATGCGCGACGTTGGTTTGCCAGACGACGGTTGTTGTCGTATGGACCTTCTGGAGAAGCGGTGGCACGTCCGAAAACAATACCCCTATCTCCCAGCCTTTGAAGGGGTCAGTAGAAATTTAGTGGGGATAAATTTTAGGCATCCAAATGTTATGCCGAACTTTGCGGTATGGAAAACGAT
>ENA-UESD01000994-UESD01000994.1-human-gut-metagenome-genome-assembly--contig:-NODE-994-length-24168-cov-13.719480_pt1 | contig 24168 bp, 17 predicted proteins | sample MGYA00242985_ERZ507986 | MGnify/ENA primary metagenome ERZ507986 (study PRJEB26167, sample SAMN06115408) | human gut metagenome | host: Homo sapiens | place: China:Guangxi | collected 2016-04-06... | reverse complement strand
CACGACGCTCCACTACGCGCCGTGTCAGACGGAGAAGACCGGCTTCCGCGTCGCCGTCGTCCTGCCGAAGGGTACGAACACGGAGAAGCCTGTCTTCGAGCCGCAGAGCGAAGAAGATACATGGATGACCGCCCGCAACAAGTGGCTGCTGGCCCATCCGGACTCCGGCGAAGCAAAAACCGGCGCGCACATCGGCCTGACCGGCAAGAATATCGATATTACCGAAAACTAAGGAGGAACTGTATCATGTTTGAAAACATCCCCAATGTCAAGCTCGGCCTCATCGCCGTCTCCCGCGACTGCTTCCCCAGAACGCTCTCCGAAATGCGCCGCGCGAATATCGCCAAGGCCTGTGAGGGCGGCGTGTACGAATGTCCCGTCACTGTCGAAAATGAAGCCGATATGCGCAAGGCCGTCGCCGACGTCAACGCGGCAGGCTGCAACGCCCTTGTCGTCTTCCTTGGCAACTTCGGCCCGGAGACGCCGGAAACGCTCATTGCCAGATATTTTGACGGCCCGTGTATGTTCGTGGCTGCCGCCGAGGGCGACGGCGACCTGATCAACGGCCGCGGCGATGCGTACTGCGGTATGCTGAACTGTTCGTATAACCTCGGCATGCGGCACCTGAAGGGCTACATCCCCGAATACCCCATCGGCACTGCTGATGAGATCGCTGACAAGATGATCGAGTTCGTTCCCATCGCCCGCACCCTGCTGGGTGTGCGTGATCTGAAGATCATCACCTTCGGCCCGCGTCCGCAGGACTTCTTCGCCTGCAATGCACCAATCAAGGGCCTGTACGAGCTGGGCGTGGAGATCGAGGAGAATTCAGAGCTGGATCTATTTGAGGCCTATCACAATCACGCCGACGATCCGAGAATACCGTCCGTAGTACAGGAAATGGAAGCAGAGGATATTTTCGACAGCCAGTTTAATCCGACAAATGAAGAAATCATCGAATACCTGGCTTCTGAAGTAGATAATTATGAGATGATTCTGGCTGGAATTTATTAAGTAAATAAGAATATGAAGAATATAATTTTGATTGTGTTGCTGTTGTGGAGTGGGGTGGGCGTATGGGCTCAGGACAAATTGACCGACGAGAAACGGAAAGAATTCGATGCGCAGAAAGTCGCTTTCTTTACACAGGAATTGGACCTTTCCCCTGCTGAAGCAGCTGTTTTCTGGCCTTTGTACAATGAGATGCAGAAGAAAAACCGGGAAATAGAAGCCGATATGCGGAAAAGCAGGAACTTATAAAAATAATTATCAATTATGTTGCGGAATTAAGGTTAAATTAAAAAAATTAAGCAATCTTCTATTCGATAACATACTAAATCCTTGTCTCCGATTGCAAGAAACAGCTGCAAAAGTATAACTTATATTTTAAAAATAATAACAAACCGCTGTATTTTTTGATTTTTGCTCCTACATTTTGCCCTAAAACAAGCCGTACAGCATAAAATCTTGTTATTTTTTAAAAACAAAGCCTTTCAATGTGTCGTGCTTATTTTTATTAATCCCGCAAAAAGTTTAAAAAACGGAAACGATAGCCGGAAAACAAAAAAAGTCCCGGTCTGGCGATTCGAAATACACCAACCGGGACTGTAAAATTCTGAAATCTCTAAAGATTAATCCAAATAAGACAAGATATTGCCACTCAACTGCAACAGAGAAATTTCACAGGTTTTCGTATCATACTCTACCGTGAGCAGGCGCTCTTCGGCATCGCGCAAGCTCTTCTGTGCCTCACGCACCTCAAAACCGGAAAGCTCTCCTTTCATATAACGATAATGGGCAATTTCATAGTTGTCTTTTGCCACAATCACATTCTCACGTTCCAACTGCAACATCTGCAGATTGTTCTGATAAGCTTGCCAGAGCGTGTTCATATCTGACTTCAAAGCCAGCTCCAGCTGCTCTTTCTCCAGTTTACGACCTTCCAGTTCGAGCCGTGCATTGCGCTGCTGCGTGCGTTTGCTGCCATCAAACAGGTTGAAACCGACCGTGATTCCGGCATTCAGACCCCAATTGTCACGCATGCGGGTCGATGACAATCCATATTTATTAAATGTATAGCCGTAACTGGCATTCAGCTTGACATACGGATAATTACGCGACATGGCCTTTTTCAGATCCATTTCAGAAAGCAGTGTGTTCTGTGCGGCCTTGAGCAAGGATGTGTTGGAGGCCAGAGTAGCCTGCCACAAATCTTCGTAGCTCAAATGCGCATCCAGATTGATCAGCGAATCTTCCAGTTCAAACCACTGGTCCACATTCTGGTTGGCCATCAGCTCATTCAAACGGATTTTCGAAGTGATCAATGCTTCCTGTTGCTTCATATACTGCGCACTGTCGGCATTGAAATCCACCTTGGCCTGCTGATAGTCCAATCCGGAAAAGGAACCGATATTGAAGCGGGCCTCAACCAGTCGGACACGTTCCTTGGACAGCTGCATCGTGTAGTGGAAATTCTTCAAACGGATTTTCTGCTGGATAAAGTTATAATACTCGGCCACCAGTGAAGCGATGAAGTCTTCCATGGCAATGCGCGTATTCAGCTCTCCCTGACGTTTGAGCAACTGCAACTGCTTGTAGTTCGTAATCAGATTAAAGCCATCGAACACCGTCCAACTGGCATCAACACCCAGATTAACGCTTTGGTCATAGGCATTCGATTCACGGGTAATCGCACCGGTACTCCGGCTTTCGGTGCGTGAGCTGCCGAAGTCCCCTCCATAATTTCCGGTCAGGTCTACCGTCGGCAGCAGTCCGGCATTTCCTTTGGTCGCATTCTCGGCACTGATTTTCTCGTCAACCTTGACCAACCGCACCGAATAGTTGTGTTCCAATCCCACTTCCAGACACTGACGCAGGGAATAAACCGGAAGTTTTTCCTGAGCCCATGCTGTAGAAGTGGCCCAAAAGGCAGCCAGATATATGATTATCTTTTTCATGCTTTCTCCTGTTTTTTCAATCGGTTAGTAGAAATATAGCTGTAGATGGCTGGTACCACATACATCGTAAGGAAGGTGGAAACCAACATACCTCCAACTACCGCAACTCCCATGGCGATTCGCTGGTTACAACCTTCGCCCTTGGCAAAAGCCAGCGGAATCAGTCCCAGAATGGTTGATGCACTGGTCATCAGAATCGGGCGCAAGCGCTGCAAGGCCGCATCCTGAATGGCCTTCATCTTGTCTTCGCCGCCCTCCTGTTTCTGATTGGCAAACTCCACAATCAGAATACCGTTCTTGGCAACCAGTCCGATCAACATAATGATACCAATCTGACTGAAGATATTCATGGTGATATCATTGAAGAACATAAAGACCAGAGCTCCGGCGATAGCCAACGGCACGGTGAGCATAATGATGAACGGATCCTTGAAACTCTCGAACTGAGCCGCCAGAATCAGGTAAATCAATGCCAAAGCCAGAATAAAGGCAAACATCAAGCTGGAAGAACTCTCGCGATATTCCTTGGAATCTCCGGAAAGTGAAGTACGGAAGGTATCGTCAAGAACCTCTTTGGCAATCTTGTCCATTTCGTCCAATCCCTGTCCCAAAGTCTTGCCCTCTGCCAGACCGGCCGAAACCGTTGCCGAAACAAAACGGTTGTAGCGATAGAGTTTCGGAGGCGAAATACTGTTCTCCATTTCAATCAGGTTGTCCATCTGCACCATATTACCGTCGGAACTGCGCAGATAAATAGAACGCAGATCAGAAGGCTTGTTTCGCTGCTGGCGGTTAATCTCACCCAGAATCTCATACTGCTTTCCATTCATATAGAAATAGCCCATACGCTGTCCGCTCAATCCGTATTGCAGTGTCTGCGAAAGTTCCTTGGTACTAACACCCATCACATTCGCCTTGTCGCGGTTCATCACCACGCGCGCTTCGGGCTTACTGAACTTCAAGTCCACATCCGCCATCTGGAAGGTCGGATTCTCATTGACCTTAGCCATGAATTTCGGAAGCACCTCTTCCAGTTTCTCAATGTTGGTAGCCTGAAGCACATACTGCACCGGCATACCGGAACGGCGTCCTCCGAAAGAACTCTGCTGCTGCACAAACGAACGGGCTGCTGTTTTCTTTTTCACAGCCTTGGACAGTTTCTCTGCCACATCCATCTGAGAGTAATTACGGTCGGCCATATCCTTCAGTGTAATCTGAATGTTACCGCTACCGCTGGACACACGGGCTGTAACAGCCTCTGCATCGGGAATGATGGAATCGACCAGCTGATTGATGTCTTCCGTATAATCACGCAGATACTCATAGGTGGCTCCTTCGGGACCCATCGTTCGGATGGTAATCTGCGAACGGTCTTCAAGCGGTGCCATCTCTGCCGGAATCTTGTTCCACAACCAGAAGATTAGGAAGAACATCAGCACCATAAAAGGAATGGTCCACACTCTGTGCTGGAGCACCCAGGCCAAAGAACGGCCATACACATTGTTCATTCCCTCAAAGAAAGGTTCGGTCTTGCGATAGAACCATCCCTTCTGTTCCTTGTGCACCAACAGCTTTGTGGCCAGCATCGGCGTAAAGGTCAGCGCGGCAATGGACGAAATAATGATAGAACCGGAAATCACCATACTGAACTCACGGAACAGTCGTCCGGTGGTTCCTTCCATAAACACAATCGGGAAGAACACCGCCACCAGAGTTACGGTTGTGGAGATTACGGCAAAGAAGATTTCCTTGGCACCTTCGATACCGGCCTCCTTAGGTTTCATTCCCCGCTCAATACGGATATAAATATTTTCCGTCATTACGATGGCATCGTCCACCACCAGACCTACGGCCAGCACCACAGCCAGCATCGTGAGCACATTGATGGAGAATCCCGCCACATACATCACGAAGAAGGAACCGATGAGCGACACGGGAATCACGATACAAGGCACCAGGGTCACACGCCAGTCGCGCAGGAAGAGGAAGATGATGATAATCACCAGCACAAAGGCTTCATATACCGTCTGCTTCACCTCATTGATAGAAGCGCGGATAAACTTGGTGGTATCAAATCCGTAAGAATAGGTCACATCCTCGGGCAGATCCTTCTTCATCTGCTGCATACGCTTGTATACCTCGTCGGCAATATTGATGTGGTTGGCACCCGGCTGCGGCACCACGACGATACCCACCATCGGCACTCCGTTCATCTTCATGTAGCTCTTCAGGTCGGCAGCGCCCACCTCGGCACGTCCCACATCGCTGAAACGGATAATGCGGTTGCCATTCTTCTTGACAATAAGATCGTTGAACATCTGGGCATTATCCATCAGACCCATCGTACGGATAGAAAGTTCCACGGTATTTCCCTCGATACTACCGGAAGGCAATTCCACATTTTCCTTGTCAATGGCGCTCTTTATATCCATAGGAGTAACTCCCAGACCGGCCATTTTCAGAGGATCGAGCCACAGACGCATGGAATACTTTTTCTCTCCCCAAATGGACACACTGCTCACATCGGGAATTGTCTGCAACTGCTCCTTCACCGTAAGATCGGCAATTTCACTCAACTCAAGCAGAGAACGCTTCTCGCTCTGCAAAGCCACCATCAGGATAGGCGATGCGTCGGCATCAGCCTTGGACACTGTCGGCGGGTCGCAATCATCGGGAAGATAACGCTGCGCACGCGACACCTTGTCGCGCACATCGTTGGCTGCCGTCTCCAGATCGACCGACAATTCAAACTCTACAGTGATACGGCTCTGGCCCTGCTGGCTCACACTGGACAGAGAACGGATACCCGGAATACCGTTGATATTCTGCTCCAATGGCTCGGTAATCTGGTTCTCGATTACGTCCGCATTGGCTCCGGGATAGGAACAGGTTACGGAAATGATCGGATTGTCCACCGAAGGGTATTCGCGTACACCCAGATACATATAACCGATGCATCCGAACAGCAGAATGATGATCGTGAGCACTGTGGCCAGCACCGGTCGCCTGATACTTAATTCTGAAATATTCATACGCTAGAACCTTTAGTTAACATGATCCAGAATAACCGGCAAGTCCATACGCAACTGCAAGGTACCGGAAACAATCAAAGTATCTCCCACATGCAGTCCTTTCAGCACCTGCACATGCGATTCGTTCCGGATGCCGGTCTTGATCTCAACAGGCTGTGCCAGTCCGGACTTATACAAAAAGACCTTGTCCTTACCCATCTCCGGCACAATGGCTTCTGCCGGAATGGCTATGGTATTCTTGATTTCCTCCTTGGTCAGACGGATGCTGGCATAGCGGCCGGGAGTAAGCTGCCCCTTTGAGTTCGGGAACAGGGCACGCACGGCCAAAGTATGTGTTTCGGGATCAATCGAAGACTCCTTGGCATAGACTTTAGCCTGGAAAGGAGTCAGATGACCGTCGACATTGAAATCCAAAGGAAGTCCCGGCTTGATGTCGCGTGCGTAACGCTCCGGAACGGAGAACTCTACCTTCAAAGGAGAAATACGGGTCAGTTTGCTGACTACTGTCGAAGGAGAGGCATAGGCACCCACACTGATCTGACGCAAACCGATGATTCCGTCAAAAGGAGCCACCAGTTCGGTCTGCTCGATCTGAGCCTTTACGGCATCAATCTCAGCCTGCAGGGTGGCATATTCTGTTTTCACCTGTTCGTAAGCCTCCTGGCTCACCGCATCTTTTTGCAGCAAGGCACGCTGGCGGTACACACGGTCCATAGCCAACTTCTCCTGAGCCTTAAGACGCTTCAGCTCGGCCTGCAGCTGGCGGTCGTTCACCTTTGCCAGCAACTGTCCTTTTGCCACATGGGCTCCTTCCTTGAAATTAATGGCAACCACCTTTCCTGAGGTCTCAAAAGAAAGGTCTACTTCCTCGTCCGGCAAAAGCAATCCGGTAACCTGTATTTCATCAGTCAGCGTTCCGGTCTTCAGAACAACGGCATTTACATTCAACTTACTTTTTGTTTTCTTTTGGTCTTTCATGACTTGATCGGCATCTGCCAGCTCGGAATTCTTTTTGGGCATCTGGGTGTAAATCCCCCATCCGATAGCTCCCACAGCAATCACAGAAACCAAGATCCATTTGATTCTCTTATTCATTCTACTTTTATTTTGGTTTTTTTAGGCGGACAGTTCAAATATTATAAGGTTTAAAGTAAAATCGTAATTTTACTTTCTATTAACATTTAAAAGAACCTCGTTTTGCTCCTGCATGTTTCATGCAGACGGTGGAAAGGGTCATTTTCGCAGGGCAAACAGACTGCCCTGGCGGCATTCCGAGAACAACCTTCCAAATGCATACCATGATTTCCAGAAAAAATCCTTGCAGATTCCAGAGATTATTACGAATTTTGCCATAAATTTGCACATCAGCATACAGATAGACACGTATAACCTTTTTATTTGCAAGCATTTAAAAGATTCATCCAGACAACAATTCCTATAATTAAATACACTGTAACATGAAGCTACACAAATTAACTTTCGGTCCTATCATGGCCGTATTATTTTCGCTGTCCAGTATCACAACTCTGGCGCAATCAGCAGTACAATCCGTATCCCTGGCCGGAAACGGATATATCACCCAACGTGCTGACAGAACACATATTTCGGATGAGGGTGTAAACAACTGGACCAGTCCGCAGACCACAGTCAGTGCCTACTTCCATGTCGACAAGCCGCAGACCATCACATTATCCCTTCAAGGCAAAGGTCACGCCACGATGCGTATGACATGTAACGGCAAAAAACAGAATGTCAAGTTCGATAGTGATGAACCGGCCAATGCGGGAAATCTGAAAGTCAAAATCAGTGAGCCCGGTTATGTTCGGGTGGATCTCAAGGGGGTGAAGCGTGATGGCGAGAAGTTTGCCAATATTTCCAACCTCATTGTTGCATACGAAGAAGGCAAGGTAACCTGCGTACACGATTTCTCGACTTACTGGGGACGACGCGGCCCGTCTGTGCATTTAGGTTATAAGCTACCAGAAGGAAATGATTATGAATGGTTCTATAACGAGGTGACAGTTCCAAAAGAGGGCGAAGTGATGCATAGTTACTATATGGTGGCCGGCTTTGGCGAAGGATACTTCGGCATGCAATATAACTCAGAGAAAGAACGACGCGTTCTCTTCTCCGTATGGAGTCCATTCGACACACAAGATCCGCGTAATATTCCCGAAGACCAACGTGTACGTATGCTGCGCCACGGCGAGGGAGTGCGTATTGGAGAATTCGGTAATGAGGGTTCAGGTGGCCAGAGTTTTATGAATTACTCCTGGAAAGCGGGCACGACCTATCCATTCCTGATGCATATACGCCCCGACGGAAAGGGTAACACGATATATACGGCCTACTTCTATGCCACCGAAGAAGGAAAATGGCGCCTGGTTGCGGAGTTCCTGCGTCCACAGACCAACACGTGGTACACCAATGCCCATTCTTTCCTGGAAAACTTCAATCCGGAGCAGGGCTATCTGACACGTAAGGTGCAATTCAAGAACCAATGGGCACGCACTACAGACGGCCGCTGGGTGCGTCCTTCAAACGCTATCTTTACCAACGACGGCACAGCACACGCCGGTGTACGTCTGGATTATATCGGTGGACAAACAGACGACGGAAAGGCTCTGTTCCTGAAAATGGGCGGTTTTTTCAACGAGAATATCCAATCAGGCACGCAAATCCCGTTACCTGCCTATGACAACACACAGCCTCCTCAGATTGATTGGGCAGCTCTGGAAAAACTTGGAGAAGCAGAATAAACGACGAAGAGACTCTTGCACTTACAGGAAGTGCCCCAAAGATCGAATGGGCAAACAGAGTCCAGTTATAGAAAGAGTTCGGTATTGCACCGGACTCTTTTCTTTTTATCGGGATATTATTCCCTTACCGTTTTCATTAGTACAGCAACCATCCAAAGCCTTATAAAGTCTTTGGGTTTACTTTCATAATGATATTAATTTGAAGCATTTAGCGTCATTTAGCCTTTTTAACGAGGTTATTCCAGCTATTTTACGTATCTTTACCCACGAATCACTCAAAACAACAAATATGAAGAAAAAAGGTAATCTGATAGCCCTCTGTACATTGGGATTGTGCATGACCCTGACCTCATGCTTCGAAAACACCGGTGACCACTACACCGAAATCCTGTATCCTTCTACCGGTCGCAAAACGCTGTATGCAGACCAGACCGAGGATTCTCTGAACTTTGTGACCTTTGATGACTGGAAACTGGACACCCTCTATTCCAACATGCCCAACAACCAAAAGCTGATGCTGACCCTGAACCCGGCAGACCTGTCCGGTACGGTAGAAGCAAACCACTATGTCAGAAAGAGCATCAGTTTTCAGTTCACACCAAACACAACAGACACCATCAGAGCGGTTGCTTTTAAACTGAGTGCATACAACACCGACTTCGGTGCGGTTTACGAACAGGTACACTTCCACGACATCGACCGTCCGGCAAGAAGAAACTACGAGTTCCTGCTCACCGATACTGCCGAAGCCGAGGTAGACAGTATCGCCTTCAAGGCACACACCGACTGGACACTGAAAGTGAAAGACGAGGAACAGAACCGCTGGATCAGTGTAGCCACTCCTTCGGGTAAGAAAGGAAGCAACACCGTGCGCCTGTATCTGGAAAAGAACACCGGCAACGCTTCACGCAGCGCTACCCTGTTGCTGACCAGCAGCAACAATGCTACTACAGAAATCAAGCTCATTCAAGAGAAAGCGGTTGCAAAACCATAATTCCCTTACGGAATAATCCCAAAACGAACTCCGGCCTATCCTCTGAAAAATCATCGGATAGGCCGGAGTTTCCTTTATCAGTTCAGTTCCTTCAGGCTGCACCATTTGTCGCGAAACAGGTGGTAGGCCAGAATCAGCACATCTATCGAGAACAGGACCATTTTCTCCATCTCCGCATCCATAAGCAGTTTCTGTTCCAGTCCGGCCCAGACATATTCCCCGTTGAGCACCAGTTTCACCGACTTCAACTGATTGTTTATTTCATTAATCACCTCAAGCACCTCACACTTTCCCGTCCGCTCCACTTGCATAATTCCCGGAATATAAATGCAGAAGAACTCCTTGTCGCGTTCATCTTCCATATACAGGAAATTGATATTCCGGTAGCAGAAAGTCAGGAAATCCCCTTCGTCAACCGGCTCTATCCCCTGTTGCTTCAAAATCTCAATAATCTTTTTCATCGTATTTACTTCTACTCACTATTAAAAGTCCCTCACTCCAGCTATTCCACAATACTAATTGTCATTCCTTCCAAAGGAAAATGCATGATGGCCTCGGTATAGACAACCGTAATACAAATCTCGTTTCCCATTTTACATTCAGTTTCCTGAACCGTCACCGTAAACTTCTTTTCGATGTTCAGGCACTGCACCAATGCCGTGCGCGTCCCGCTTCTCAGTTCCAGCTGCATGCCCGCATGCAACGACGCATCCTGCAGCGTCACGCAGCGAAACAGCACCCCAAACGACATCGGAACGCATCCTTTTACCTCGAACGAAGGGCTCGGCGCCCCCTTGCCTTTCCGGGAACCGCGCTTGAAATATGCAAAAATATTTTTCATGACCCACTCAGTTAATTCACTACAAACAACATTTTCTTTAATTCTATCTCATTTATCTCTTAATACAGCAAACCGGAAAAAGTAACCCACCCTACACCGGTTTTTATTTATTTTTTTCATCAGCAGCACATCCGTTCTGCTCCCACAAGTAACGGAGAACATGCTCCCAATCCGGAAACAAAGCATCGCCGATTCCGATCCACTCTCCGGTTGTATCCGCACAAAATGCCGATTCCCGATTGCCTATGAAATAATCTCCCCGACAAAGAGAAGGCATGGTGGTAAGCAGCAGACGCTCCCGGAACACTCCTCCATCGTATGCACACACCCATTCTGCCCTTTCGGCCCAGGACGGAGACTCCGCACAAGACACTCCGGCAACCAGACAGACCTCAAAACTCTGCTCCAGCAAATGCAGCGCCCGGACGGCATCGGCCAAAGGCGGTGTGTGTCCCACCTCCGAAGCATCAGCCCACAGACAATCCATATCCACCAGAATCCGTTTGCGACCAAACGTGCCGCCCCTTTCCTTCTGGTCATATTGCTGCCGCATCTGCATCAGAATGCCGCAGAATTCCTGTTCTGTAAGAATCGTGCGATACGGGTCCCGACATCCCCGCGAGTGGCAGAGTGTCTTTCCACGTGTAGCCATCAGAGCCTGACGGAAACGCTCATTCTGTTCGAACATGGCCTGATAGGCTCTTTGCAACAGGTGCTGATAGGCGCGGCTCTGGCGGTCAAACGGCTGCCCCTTCCACCAGACAATCTGGTCGGTCTGCCATCCTGAGACAGACATTTTCCGGGCCTTATGCCCCTTCATACTGCAAATCCGGCGCTGCTTGTCGGGATCTTTCTGTTTGAGAGCCTGCAAAAAGCCTTCCATACTGCCACAGACCACTCCTTCAAACCGGAAACCGTTGCTGCAAAGGTTGCTCAAGACATTGGCCGGATAGGATTTGGCCGACCAGATGTCCAGTGCTCGTCCCCGCCATTCCTGATATTTTATGATTAAGTTACGGAACATAATCTTTTACTTTGTCTTTCTGATAATAAGTGAGCTTCCGGAACGGACTTTTCTATCATTCTCCGTTTTATTTTCTTCAAAATATTTTTCGGGCCTAATAAACCGCTGCATCTTCATCACCATCGGCCTCATCCGTGCTGAATCTTTCCGGCAGGAAATAACTCTGCTCCGCAATGGCTTCATTGCCGAACTCGCTCATGCCAAAACGATTCAAATTGACGGTTCCGCCCAGAAAGGCAGCACTGTTCATGGCAAACGCATCTTCTGGGTGTGTCTCCAGTCTTTTCAGACATACCAGATAGCAGTCCTTACGTTTTTCATTATAGAGATTGTTCGGAATGGAAGAGTCGCGCGACAGACCGAAATACTGGCATTGGAAGAGGCATCGCCAGATCATCCAGATACGGTCCAGACAGGGATTGTATTTTCCGGCACTCAGAAGGCGACCGGCCACAGCCACGACCCACTCGTCTTCGCTCATGGACTCCGGACAATTTGCCCAGTTCAGCAGCAAAGAGCATTGCTCGTCGAAAGAAGAACAACCGTTGAGCCGCTCCAACATAAACTCGGTTCTTTTCTCTTCATCCGTTTTCTGATATTCCAGAAAATCGTCTTTCGTCACCGAAGTCAGCTCCTGCGTCATGGTGCGCAATGAATCTATAAACGCTTCGTGGTTGGTATAAAACCGATAGACGTGGGATTCTATCTTACGGCTAAAAGCCTGAAAGACATCATACGACATACCATCTTCTTCAGAGGATTGTATCGCTAGCAGGATACTGTCCTGAAAGACCTGGGCCGCCTGACGCATCTCCGGATTCCGGATACAGGCAGTACTGATGCTTTTTATCGAGTCGCAGATATCTTCCTCGTTCAAGTCAGTGATTCCGCTGGATAACCTGAAGCAGATTTCGAAATTACTCCAGATATTGACCGCAAACTGACAGGCATTGTAGAACTCTTCGGCCTGAGCCAGAAACGGATGCGCGCTATTTTTATACTGCGGCAAATAAACGGCAAAGGAAGTGTCGTTGACCAGCAATATCCTATCATTCTCTTCTCTCTGATTGCCGAGCAGCTTTTCCGTCAAATCAAAATCCTGTCCCGCCTTCCCGGCTTCCTCCGCTTCGCGATGCAGAGTCAGCAGGTCTGAAAAATCGACAGGTTCTTCCTCCTCAAAATATTCCTGATAGCCTTTGTCTGCCGGTTTGCTGCAGGCAGTGAATACTGTGGCGCATACAACCACACAAAACATTAATTTTTTCATGCTACAAAAATCTTTATTATTGAAACAAAAGTCTGCAAGCTTTCAACACAAATACTTGAAAACTTGCAGACTTACTGAACATTCGTCTGGAAACAAATTTCCATATATGGTTATTATCTGGTTACGACTTCTTGCATTTATTTGATGATGTTTTTATATACATAAGTGTTGGACAAATATAAATATTTTTACAAAATCAAGGAAAGAATTTATTAAAAAAAACACTAACGTCTAATTATATTCTACACTCGACCAATGGCCGTTATTAAACGAATATTTCAAAGATTCCGGGATAAAAAGCAGGCCTGTGGGAACAGCATATTCCTACTTCGGGCTTCACACAAAAAAATCATCAGGATGATCTTGAAAAAAGATTACCATCAATTTCAAAATTCATCCTGATGATTTTTCAGTCTGTTCCGGACATCAGTCTATCATCACGAAACCGGCCCAATAAAAAGGCTCCGGATAACGGTCCCGGATTTCCTGTCTGGCTTCCTCAAAAGCCTTGCGCTTGTCTTCCGAATGAGCCAGATGCTTATAGAACGACACCATGAACTCGCGCGTCACCCGATCGCTGACGCGCCAAAGGGTCATGACCAGCGTCTGCGCACCCGCTTTCTTGAAGGCACGCTGCAGACCGAACAGGCCTTCGGGCGTCACCTTACCCTGACCGCTCTGGCAAGCGGAAAGCACCACCAGTTCCGTTCCCGAAAGATCCAGACGGGAAATATCCTGTGCCGTCAGAATACCGCCCAACACACCCTCAGGCAGTTTCTTACCCTGCCAGACCGCATTACCGCCCGAAAGAACCAGACCGGACAGATACATGGCATCGCGGAAACCCCGCAGATAATCATACGACACGGCCTCAGAGGGGGTAAAGTAGAAACCGTGGGTGGCCAGATGCAGGATGCGGGGAGAACGGCCGCTCAGACTCAGGAAAGACTCTTCCGTACCGGAGATTCCTTCGTGCACCTGCACCTGATATTTCCGGGAAGTCAGGATATCCGCAATCTGACGGACCTCCTCTCCGCTCTCGGGAAGCGCCACAAAGGCACTGTCACCCCGCAAGGTGCTGCGCATCACCATCTGCGGACCGGCCGAATACTTACGGCTCTCGGCCAGCATCTCATCACCCGTCATGTCGTATTGCAGACCGCCATACAGCACCGCCGAAGGGCCAGACTCCCGGGCCGTATGTACACGGGCGATTTCACGGGCAGAGGAAAGACGCACAAAACGGTAATGCTCGCCCAGCAGACTGCCGTCGCCGGTGGACAAGGATTCCCACGCCAGCTGATACAGCTTGCCCGAAGGAACATAATAGACGGTAGCTCTTTCCACGGCATGCGGACGGATCTTGTCCCAAAGGAGTTTAACCGCTTTTTCCGAAGCAGTTGCCCCATACAGCAAATCCAAAGCATTTTCCGGCATCAGGTCATCCAGTTCTTTCTGTGTGAACAGGCGGAGCAAAAGAGGATATTCACGGTCCTTACGGATCAGGAAAGCGGCATATTCCGTCTTGCCTTTTTGGGGGACATAATCCACAAAATCAACAAGCAACTCGTTGTCCTTCAATAGTTTCCGGACCTGCTGATAGTCCCAGTCCAGAAAACGGGTGTAATCGGCATAGCTTTTGGAACGGACCGTCAGCTCATGGTCCAGTTTCTGTATCCGGTCATTCAGGACCGCCAGAGTATCGCTGTCGGCACCATATTTCCGATATAAAGCCGAAGTCTGTTCCTTCAGTTCGAGCATGTTCTTGAATTTCTCCAGGTCTTCGGGGCTACCTTCCGTTTGGATGGCTTTCTGTAGAGATTTCTCGGTTTCGAGCAACAGGGATTTCGAAAAGAGCAGGGCATTATAACTGGCTTCCGTAAAAGCATTGTCGGTAGCTTCGGCCTGCAAGGCAAAGAAAGGCATCGTCCACAGTTTCTCCATCGCAACATTCCAGAACGAACCACGCTCGGCTGAGTTCACATAGCGCAACTGGGATTTTACCATATTCTGAAGCCATTGGGCCGCCTGCCCGTACAGCCGGCATCCTTCATCTTTGTTGCCCAAATACAGTTCCACAGTTCCCAATCTGGCCAGAGTCTCCTGATACTGGGACGACTCCTTGCCATATTTTGCCCGATAAGCCTCGGCACACCGCCGATACGCTTTCCGAGCCTCTTTATACTTCTTCATTTTTGTCAGGACCATACCCTGCGACGACAGATTGTCCAACAGCTCGTCATCCCCAGCTCCATACTGCGCCAGAATTTTCCCGGCTTCGGCAAAGTCCTCATAAGCCTTTTTCCAGTCCTCAAACAAAGAATATCCCAAACCACGGGCTTTATAGACCATAGCCAACATACGCGGCGCAGGATCTTTCTTTAAAATCAACCCCAGAATGACATCAAAGCATTCGGTAAACGATTTCAGATTCTTCAGGCGTGCATAAATAAGTCCCTGGGTCACCCAAGGCTCAAAAAAAGCGGCATCTCTTCTGTCTGAAGAAAGAATCAGATATTCACGACCGTATTCTTCTGCCGAGCGGTAATCTCCTAGAGCCATCTTCAGATCCCTCATCTTGGCATAATAAAGAACGAAAAGAGACGCGTCTCCTTTCCCGGGCGACACCATGAACAGACTCCTGTTATAGTAGTACTCCGCCAGGGCATAATCACCCTGCTCCATCATGCGGTCGCCATAATCCAAATAATATTGCTGCCGCAAACCAATATCCTTCAGAGAGTCCAACGCAAATCTCTCCGAGGCATAGGTGTCCATATCATTCTGCTGGCGTGACAGCAACAACTGTTCCTTCCGGACATCGGCCAACAATTCGGAATCATTGACCTGCAAGGCCAGTTTCCGGGCTTTCTCCAAAAGTTCCTGTGCCTTCTGGGCCTCTCCCTTTTGCCGACGTATCTCTCCCAGGCGGAGCAGAGTCTGGCTCTGCTCTTTCAGGTCACCTCCGGCGGTATATGCCTGCAATGCTTTCTGAAAACAACTGTCGGCTTGTTCCGTTTTCATTTTCAGAACATATTTTCCTCCCTCCAGATACCAGGAAGAGCCCAACAGGTTCTGAAGATCGCGAGAACTCTCATCTGAGGCATAGGGCATAATGGTTGCCAGAATCTTACGCGCTCCCGGATAATCAGTGGCTCCCGGAAGCAATTTCATCGAGGCAAACAGCTGACCGCTATGCACAGCCAGATGCTCTGCTTCCGCTCTCTCCTCTCCGGAAAAGTCCATCGCCAGCAGTTCCCGGCAGTTCAGCCAGGCTTCCTGATAACGCTTCATACGCAGATAACAACGAACCGCCCGAATCTGGGCACGCCGATGCAGCTTCTGTGCACTTTCGGTTTTTATCTTTCGGGTGTATTTCCCCACAATCCGAAAACTCTGCAACGCTTCTGCAATCCGGTTCTCCCCATCTGCCAGCTCTGCTTTCTGCATCAGCGCCGCCAATCCCTCTTCCGTATCCAGCACAGAACGCTCTTCAATTAGCTTTGCATACTTTTTCTCCATGCTGCGAATCATCATCAGAGTTTCCATCTGCCCTTTGACATCCTTCAGCTTTTCATAGCACTCATAGGCTTCTATCAGACAGGAATATGCCTGCAACATCTCATTCTTTCGATAAAACTCCAATGCTTCAAAACTCCAGGTATCGGCCTGCAAACCTTTTATTAGCCTCTGCATCGAAGGTACGGAGTATTTTTCCAATTCGGACAGGAAAGCACGCAAATCGGAAAAGTTCTCATATTCCGTGACCATCTTGTCCTGAACATACGAAGTCACAGTGTTGACATACAAATCGCGTACATCCTGCTTTTCCTGCCCTTTCAGAGGCAATTTGATCAGTTCCGTACAGCATTCCATGGCCTGCTTGCCTTGCCCCATAATCTGATAACACAACACAATCATGCGCTGGGAGCGGACATAAATCTGCCGTTCCCGGTCTGTGCGCATGCCTTTGGTGGCCTCGCCCACCTTCTGAAACGTTTCCAGGGCCTTTTGGTAATTCTTGGCTTTGCTATAGGCAAAACCCTTATCCATGGCGGCCTCGACTTTTTTATCGATTTGCTGTGCCTGTCCGTTTCCGGTACAGAAGAAAAACAACAAAGCTAATAGAATGGTATAAAATCTCATTGGCATATCTTGAATCTATTTCATCAATGTTTCTCCAAAAGCATCTCAGCGTTTTCACATCAGTCTATCATCACAAAACCGGCCCAATAAAACGGTTCCGGATAGCGGTCCCGGATTTCCTGTCTGGCTTCCTCAAAAGCCTTGCGCTTGTCTTCCGAATGAGCCAGATGCTTATAGAACGACACCATGAACTCGCGCGTCACCCGATCGCTGACGCGCCAAAGGGTCATGACCAGCGTCTGCGCACCCGCTTTCTTGAAGGCACGCTGCAGACCGAACAGGCCTTCGGGCGTCACCTTACCCTGACCGCTCTGGCAAGCGGAAAGCACCACCAGTTCCGTTCCCGAAAGATCCAGACGGGAAATATCCTGTGCCGTCAGAATACCGCCCAACACACCCTCAGGCAGTTTCTTACCCTGCCAGACCGCATTACCGCCCGAAAGAACCAGACCGGACAGATACATGGCATCGCGGAAACCCCGCAGATAATCATACGACACGGCCTCCGAGGGGGTAAAGTAGAAACCGTGGGTGGCCAGATGAAGGATGCGGGGAGAGCGGCCGCTCAGGCTCAGGAAAGACTCTTCCGTACCGGAGATTCCTTCGTGCACCTGCACCTGGTATTTCCGGGAAGTCAGGATATCCGCAATCTGACGGACTTCCTCGCTGCTCTCGGGAAGCGCCACAAAGGCACTGTCGCCCCGCAAGGTACTGCGCATCACCATCTGCGAACCGACCGAATACTTACGGCTCTCGGCCAGCATCTCATCGCCCGTCATGTCGTATTGCAAACCGCCATACAGCACCGCCGAATGCCCAGACTCCCGAACCGCATGCACACGGGCGATTTCACGGGCAGAAGAAAGACGCACAAAACGGTAATGCTCGCCCAGCAGACTGCCGTCGCCAGTGGACAAGGATTCCCAGGCCAGCTGATACAGCTTGCCCGAAGGTACATAATATACGGTAGCTCCTTCCACGACATGCGGACGGAGCTTGTCCCAAAGGAGCTTGACGGCCTCTGCCGAAACGGCTCCTTCATACAACAGATCCGCTGACTTTTCCGGCATCAGGGCATCCAGCTCTTTCTGTGTGAACAGACGGAGCAACAGAGGATACTCACGGTCTTTGCGGATCAGATAAGCCGCATACTGTTTTTCTCCTTTCTGAGATATATAGTCTACAAAATCAACAAGCAGTTCGTTGTCTTTCAATAGCTTCCGGACCTGCTGATAGTCCCAGTCCAGAAAACGGGTGTAATCGGCATAGGCATTGGAACGGGCCGTCAGTTCATGGTCCAGCCACTGAATCCGGTCGTGCAACGCAGCAAGAGAATCTTTATGATGCTCCTCATCACGTTCCAGATTCACAGCCTGCTCTTTCAAAGCTGCCAGTTCCTTGAAAATTCTCAAAGACTCAGGATTTCCTTCCTGCTTCAACAGTTCATCCTGTGATTTTTCCGTTTCGAGCAACAGAGACTTGGAAAACAACAACGCATCATAACACGCAGTCATAAAGGCACCGTTTGTCCTGTCTGTCTGGAGCGCATAAGCCGACATGTTCCACAGCATTTCGGAATTCTCAATCCAAAAGGCTTCGCGTTCCGTTGACGGAACATATCGGAGTTGGGACTTGACATAATCCAGCAGCACATTCATGGCCTGCATGCAAAGATGGAGCCCCTGCTCCTGATTGCCTCGTTCGATTTCCAACAGAGCCAGTTTCTCCAAAGCCTCACTATAAGCAACCGACCTTTCTCCGGAACTGCTGCGCGCCAGTTCCACACCCTTGGAATAAACATCGTATGCCTTTTCCCAATTACCCATTTTCTTCAGGACACCACCCCACAGAGCCAAACCACGGGCCCGTCCGGCATCTCCCTTGCCATACTGGGCCACCAGAACGTCATCAGAGCGCTGAAGGGCTTCGTCCGCTTCCTTCCATTCCTGTAACATCACATAGCCCAGCGCCTGTGACAAATAAACATTGGCCCGTTCACGAGCACCCACCTGCCCCTGTTCCATCAAACGCCGCAGCATATCATAACAATATACAAAACGCTTCGTGTCCTTCTGCCGGGCATAAATCGTGGCCTGAACCATCCAGGTATTCATCTTATACATATCCGACTGCGCTCCCAGGTCGACCGCAAGAGACTCACGCCCATATTTCTCGGCCTGCGCATAATCCCCTTTTATCAGATTCAAATGACACATTTTGGTATAAAAGGCGAAAAGACCGGCATTTCTGTTTTGGGGAGAAACCTGCAACAGACTTTGGCAATAATAGTGTTCCGCCAGAGCATAGTTCTTGAGACGCAGCATCCGGTCTCCTTTCTCCAGAAGAAGCACCTGCGAACTTTGGGTAACTGCCAGAGAATCTCTCAAGAAGGCTTTCTTTTCATATTCCTTCATGTCTTTGCGCTCCTCGGACAAGAGAGTCATCGTATTGGCAATCTCCTGTTTCAGTTTCTGATCCTGCGCCGCCAGCTCATAAGCCTGCGACAGCAACCGGGATGCCTCCTCAGTCTTTCCGGAATACAGTTTTGTCTTTGCCAGATACAGCAACGCCTGTCCCTGCTGCGGGCTGTCTCCCTTCTGATAGGCAAGCAGGGCCTCCCGGTAATATTCAGCCGCTTTTTCCTGATTCTGTGCCAAGAAAGCGGACACTCCCTGCTGAAACCAGATGTCTCCGATCAACTCATGGACTTCTTGGCTCGCGGAGTCTGGAGTCCAAAGCAAAGCTGTTTCCAGAATACGGCGCGCTCCTGCATAATCCGGACGGACGGCATTCATATATTCTGCTGTCATGGTTTTCCCGGCCTGCAACGTCCAGTCGGACACCTTTTTTCTTTCTTTTTCCGTCAACGGCCCTTTCAGAAGCTGGCAACCCAGATCCCAGGCTTCCCGGAAACGCCCCATTTGGACATAGCATTTCAACAGCTGAAACTGAGCCGTATAATGAACGAGCCGTCCGGTTTCCTCCTGCATCGACTGCGTTTCTCGCGCCACAAAAAGATAGTTGGCCAGAAACAGATAATTACGTTTTGTAGAATCTGAAGAAACGGTATTGTACAGCAGATTAGCCAGAAAATCCAGATTCAGGAGTTTGTCTTTCCGAACCTCCTCTTCCAATAATTTGAAAGATTTCTGCTCAAACAGGTGAATATACTTCAGGACATTGGCCTGCAAGCCTTTTCCCGCGGCTTCGGAATAGCCGTCATAAGCCCGGAGCAGGCACTCATAAGCCAAATCCATCCTGTCCTCCCGACTGTAACTCCCGGCCATCAGATACCATAAAAGCGACCGCAAGGTATTGACTGCTTCCAATTCTGTCTTCACGGTATAAGGGCGTATCTTTTGCAAGACCGCATGCAAGGCCAGGAAATCTGCATCCTTTTGCGTCACCTTATATTGCACATAAGAAGTTCCGGCCCGCACGTACAGCTCTGCCATCCGCATTTTTACCGGGGCTGATGACGGACTCTTTTCCAGTTGCTGACAGTATTCCCAGGCCCGCACATAGTCTTTCAACTCCAAACAACAAGTCACAGCCGATTCAAGTGCCTGAGCATACAGGTCACGCTCCGCTTCCGTGTACTGGAACTTTGACTTTTCGAGAACCTGATCAAAGAGTTCCAGAGCTTTTTGATACTGCTTCTCTTCCAAATTGGCAACAGCCTGTTTGGCCACCTCCGACAGGTCGCCGGTAACCGTCTGGGCCTCAGTGATAGAGACCACTGAGAACAGGAATAAGAAGATTGCAAAAATCCTACCCATATATGCTTTCCTATTTGATCAACCGATAAAGAGAATCAGCCTTTCGCTGGTATATTCCATTGCTACAGCGCAGCTCATCCAACAGTTGCAACGCTTCTTCTCTGCGCTCCAGTCCCATGAGAGCGTACACCTTCAGCCATTTCAAACGGTCGGCTTCCTGTCGTCCCACTTCCCGCTCATATTGTATGCGCTCCCGCTCCTCATTCGACATGTTTGCCTTCACGCCGTTTTTTTCATCTACCTGAGTCCATTTCTCCAGACTGTCAATCATCTGTAAAGCCTCGGCATAGCGTTTCTCTAGAATCAGGTTCTTCACTTGCGACAGTTCTCCGGAAGAACGGTAAACATCACCATAGCTTTCATTCAAAGACGGCATTTTCACCTGAGTAGAAGGTTGTATAAACATATACAAAGAGACACTGATCACGACGACTGCCGCCACCGAAGCCACAATGCGCCAGAGAGTCTTGCGGTGTCCGGCTTTCTGAACTGCCGGCTCCGCTTCCTCGTCCTCCCACTGTTTCATGAGGTTCATCTTTTCCATCCGGCTCTTCAAAGCCTCCTGCAACTGCCGGGTAAATTCATACTGCTCCTGCAGTTCAGCATCCTCTGAAAGCAGTTTTTCAAACTGTCGGCGCTCCTCGGCCACCATTTCGTCCTTTATATATCGGTCTATCAGCTCTTGCTTTTTTTCATCCATAGTCTTCATCCATTTACATTTTCTTACGTTCCTCATAAAGTCCCTTTGAGGTCGCCCTCAGCTTGGCCATACATTTGTTTTTGGCCGTTTTCAGGGCATCCTTACTGGTAAAGGTGGGCAACAACGACAGCATCTCGTCAAGCTTCTTGTTCTCGGCATAAAACAAGGTCAGAATCTGGCGGCAACGCTCCGACATCACGGCGATACAGTCCGAAATGGCCTCCAGTTTTCCGGCACGCTCGTCATCGGGGAACCAGTCGTTCTGTTCTGCCGGCTCACGGAAAAGCCTGGAATTGCGGGCTTCAAGATCGGCAAAACGGTCCTCGCGCTCGTTCTGACGCGTTATCTCCTTATATTTCAATTCGGCGATGGACATCATATAGGTCATCAGCGAACAGGTCAGAGGCTTCTCTTCCTTGCCCGTAACCACCCCGTCCTTCACCGAAATCTTTCCACGCTCAATATTTTCCCATAAAGCCATATAGGTATTCTGAAAAATATCATCGCGCACATCATCGGGAGCAAAAAACACGGCCCGATAGTGCTCCGAGAAATATTTCTTGCAGTGAAGATACAAGCATTTCTGAATCACCGGGTCCTGGTTCTTGACTCCCTGAACAAAGGCAGCATCGGAATATTCATGCAATCTTAGTTTTATATTCATTCCTCTAGATTATTTTTTTAAGTTCAAAACATCTGATATCCGGAAGGCAGATGTGCTTCCACTCATGACGGGAGTTTGCGGCAGGCTTCCGCGATGACGGTCGAAAAAGTCGCGGATATGCTTGTAGAACTGACTGTTGTCCTGAAACGTTCCCTGCTTCAGGGCATCACAGACCGCCACGGTGAGTTTTCCGTAATATCCGTTCTGCGTTTTCAGTTCTGCGTTTCGCTGATAATCACGACAGGCGCTCAGGGTAATCCACTCCTCGGGATTTTTCCGCACAAAAGCAACGGCATTTTCCTGAGGCAACACAAAACGGTCGCTCGTTCCACGAAACACCTCGTCCTCATCGCCACGGGTGCTGTCACCACTATGACAGGCATCCACAACAACCAATATCCGACCTTTAGATCCCACTTTCTTCCGTACAGCCAGCAACAGGACATTCAATTCGTCGTCCGTAAGATGCAAGCGGCCGTCGTCCGTCTGTCCGTACCGCAAAGAGGCGTCATAGGGAATCCAACATTCATCCCAGCGGTCCTCTTCATCTCCTTCACGGTCGGTCATCAGCTGCCCGTGACCGGAGAAATGGACATACACCACATCACCGGCCCGACAGTCGCCCGCCAAACGCGTCAAGGCTTTGACTATGGCCTGTTTGGTGGCCTGACTGTTGACAAGCATACGGACATCCCGAAAACCGGCCTTTTGCAAAACCGGTTTCATCAAATACACATCGCGGTCGCCATGAATCCTGGCCCACCCCTTATCCGCCTGCTGCCCGAGCCCGATCAACAAGGCTCTCCGGCTCTGCCCCAGAACAGGACCGAAACCGGAAAACAGCAGGCAAACCAACATTATAATAACTCTTTTTCTCACAAGGACAAAAATAAAAAATCCACAACACAAAAGCAAGTGCCGTGGATTCTTTTAATGTTTCAAAAATGCCAATGATGGCGCAGAAGAAAAGATTTACAGTCGGCGCAAAAGTCCGGACTGTTCTTCAGTTTGTTTCCGCCCTGCTGGTCCTGCATGACGCAACCCTCATGAGGGCAATGACGCAAACCGAATGCATGGGCCAGCTCGTGCTGTACCAGGCGGGACAATTCGTTACGTTTTCCCCGATAATCCGAGAACACGACCACTTTCTTACCGATGCCCAAAGCCAGACCGCGAATGCCATAATGAGCACTGTTGCGGAAGTTGTCTATCCCGATATCCTCTGAAGTAAATCCCACAACTACATTGCTGTCTGTCTTGAATTGCAACAGATACTGGTTCAACAAATCAGCCCGGTAGCGCAAATGATCATGCCGCTTGGTGGTTTTGGCATTCTCGGGCAAGGGCACATTCTTCATGAAACGGCACTTGGGATAATGTCTTTGCAATGAATCCACCAACTCCCGGCACAAGGATTCGGACACCTTGCCAAGGGTATATACCTGAATCTCGGGAACAGTCACCTCGCGAACGGGCTGCTCTTCCTGCTGCACATTGGTCTGAGAGCCCGAAGCATCATTCTCCGACCGGCATCCAACCATTGTCATTAACGACCAAACGGCTGCAACAAAAACAATACTCTTTTTCATTGTGATTTCATTAAATAAACTTTTCCTGATGACAAAGAGACGATAAAACAGTAAAAGCTATCAGGAAATCTCATTTTTCAAACACATTTCAAGGGCTTTTTCATTTCCTAAATCCGCCGCCTTGCGAAACCAATAGTGAGCCAGACTCCTATCAATACTCAGAAAACTGTTTCCAAAGAGATACATGCATCCCAGTTCGTACATGGCCTGATCATGATTCTGTTTGGCCGCAGCCTGCAAAAGAACATAACGCTTAAAGGTGTGGTGATAGAAATCGGTGGCACAAATCGTGGCCAGATAGTATTGGGCCTCACAACATCCCAGCGCACAGCTTTCTTCCCTTAAATCCGCAACTCCATTCCCGAAGTGCTACCTACATAAAGAGAAATGGACTTTTGATTCGTAAGATAACCATT
>ENA-UESD01000983-UESD01000983.1-human-gut-metagenome-genome-assembly--contig:-NODE-983-length-24323-cov-5.087602_pt1 | contig 24323 bp, 16 predicted proteins | sample MGYA00242985_ERZ507986 | MGnify/ENA primary metagenome ERZ507986 (study PRJEB26167, sample SAMN06115408) | human gut metagenome | host: Homo sapiens | place: China:Guangxi | collected 2016-04-06... | reverse complement strand
ATGGATATGACTCAATTTTGATGTGTAGTGGCTTTGATTATGAAGGAAAAGTAGAAGCTGTAAAAATATTATTGGATCGAAGAATCGATGCGATGATATTAGTTGGTTCACATTATGCAGGAGATTGTGGACAGAATGATATTCAATATCTACAGGATGCTGCCCAAAAAGTTCCAGTGGTACTCATGAATGGCTATGTTCGAGTGCCAGGTGTATATTGTGTTTTAACAGATAATTATAAAGCTGTTTATGATATTGTATGTAATCTAATCGAAGCAGGAAGGAAGAAAATTGTGTTTTTGTATGATGCCAATTCGTACAGCACAACGAAAAAATTAGAGGGATATCAAGATGCACTGATTGATAATGGTTTAAAAGTACGTGAAGAGTACAAGGTGTTTATGCCAAATAACGTATTGAAGGCAAGAGATTTATTGGCGAAGAAAAAGTTGGATTTTGATGCCGTCATTGCCAGCGATGATGCGATGGCTGTGGGTGCACTTAAATATGTGCATCAAATCAATAAGTCGATTCCTGAAGATGTCAATGTCGTTGGATTCAACAACTCAGAACTATGTGTTTGTTGCAATCCGGAAATGAGTTCTATTGATTCACAAGAAGAAGAGTTAAGTGAAATTGCGGTTGATTCGCTTATTAAAGTTCTTGCGGGAAAATCAGTTCGACAAAAAATGGAGATTCCATGTAAATTTATTAAGCGAAATACAACACAGTTCTAAATATTAGGAGGATTACTGTGAAGTTGATTAAAAAAGTACTTGGAGCACTTATGTGTCTTGTGTTTATGGTAAGTGCAACAGGTTGTTCTTCAGTTACAAACGGGAAACGTATCGTTCGTGTTGCGACAATGCAGTCGGAAACGCACCCGGAGTATCTGGGATTATTAAAGTTTAAAGAATATGTTGAAAAAGAATTAGGGGATAAATATGAAGTACAAATTTTCCCTAATGAAATTTTAGGTGCTGCCCAAAAAGCAATTGAGTTAACGCAAACAGGAGCTATTGATTTTACAATTGTTGGTACTGCAAACCTAGAAACATTTGCGAGTGTGTATGAAATTTTCTCTATGCCATATTTATTTACTTCAGAAGATGCCTATCATGAAGTTATGAATGATACGGACTATATGAATAAGATCTTCTCAAGTACAGATGAACAAGGTTTTAGAGCTTTAACTTGGTATAATGCAGGAACGCGTAACTTCTATGCGAAAAAAGAAATTGATTCACCAGACGATATGAAAGGATTAAAAATCCGTGTTCAACAAAGTCCTGCCAGTGTAGCAATGTGTCAAGCCTTTGGTGCTGCAGCCAGTCCAATGAGTTTTGGTGAAGTATATACGGCTATTCAACAAGGTGTCATTGATGGTGCTGAAAATAACGAATTAGCATTAACATCAAACAAGCATGGTGAAGTTGCAAAATATTTCTCTTACAACAAGCACCAGATGATTCCGGATTTGTTGATTGGAAACTTGAGTTTCTTGAATGGTTTGTCTAAAGAAGAAAGAAAAGTATTCTATAAGGCGGCTGAATTATCAAATGAAGAAGAATGTAAACAATGGGATGTGCAAGTTAAAGAAGCTAAGAAGATTGTGCAAGAACAAATGGGTGTTAAATTCATTGATGTCGATGTTTTAGCTTTCCAAAAGAAGGTAAAGGGTGTTCAAGAATCTATCTTAAAGGACAATGCACAGGCAAAACCTATTTATGATCATATTCAAAAAGTAAACAAAAAATACGAAGGCAAGGATGGTGAATAATATGGAAAAATTAAGAAACGCAATTAACACTATTCTTGGATGGGCATGTGTATTTGTATTTGCCGTAATGGTAGTTGTAGGTACATATCAAATCGTAGTTCGTTACTTCTTTAATAATCCAAGTACAGTATCCGAAGAATTATTGACTTACAGTTTTACATGGATGGCTTTACTTTCAACAGCTTTAGTATTTGGTAAAAGAGATCACATGCGTATGGGATTCTTAGCCGATAAAGTAACAGGACAAAAAAAGAAAGTATTGGAAATCGCTATTGAATTATTAATTATTTTATTCGCCCTTGTCGTTATGGTGTATGGTGGAATTTCTATCATGAAACTAACAATGACTCAAATCACAGCGTCATTAGGCGTAAGTATGGGATTGATCTATACAATCATTCCTTTATCAGGCATTCTAATTGTCATTTATGGCATTATGAATATTATTGATTTGGCGAAAGGAAAGGGTGAATAAGCATGAGTTTATCAGTTTTATCAGGATTAATTATTTTAGTATTGTTAGTGATTATGCTTATTGCAGGTGTTCCCATTGCCGTGGCATTAGGAATTAGTAGTGTTTGTGCAATTTTACCAGTCATGGATCTAAATGTAGCTGTAGTTACAGGTGCACAAAGAATTTTCTCAGGAATCAGTGTATTTAGTTTGTTGGCCATTCCATTCTTTATTCTTGCGGGAAATATTATGAATAAAGGTGGTATTGCGATTCGTTTGATCAACTTAGCTAAAATTGTTACGGGAAGAACACCAGGTGGTTTAGCTCAGACAAATATTTTGGCAAATGCTTTATTTGGAGCCATTTCAGGTTCAGGTACTGCTGCCGCAAGTGCCATGGGATCTATCATTGGTCCAATTGAAAAAGATGAGGGGTATGATCCTAACTTCTCTGCTGCAGCCAATATTGCCACAGCCCCAACAGGATTATTGATTCCACCATCAAATGTAATGATCACATTCTCATTGGTGTCTGGTGGTACAAGTGTGGCTGCCTTATTTATGGCCGGATATATTCCAGGTGCATTGTGGGCATTGGCTTGTATGCTTGTTGTATATATCTACGCAAAGAAAGCTGGATATAGAAGTCAGACGAAATTAACTGGAAAAGAAAAATTTAATGCATTTATTCAAGCTTTACCATGTTTATTATTAATCGTTATTGTCATTGGTGGTATCATTGCCGGAGTCTTTACCGCAACTGAAGGTAGTGTTGTTGCCGTTGTATACTCATTATTGCTTTCTATTTATGGATACAAATCAATGAAATGGAAAGATTTACCAGAAATCTTTAGATCAAGTGCAGAAATGACAGGTATCATTATTTTCTTGATTGGTGTTTCTAGTATCATGTCTTGGGTTATGGCTTTCACAAACATTCCTACAATGGTTTCAAATGGATTATTATCAATTTCAAGCAATAAATACGTCATCTTATTAATGATCAACATTATCTTATTGGTAGTTGGTACATTTATGGATATGACACCAGCTACATTGATCTTTACACCAATCTTCTTGCCAGTATGTACTGCATTAGGTATGAATACAATTCACTTTGGTATTATGTTGATCTTCAACTTGTGTATTGGAACAATTACCCTCCTGAATATATGGCAGCTGTCATGAGCCGAAGTTTGTCGAACATTACCGATATCACGAAACTTATGGACGAATGTAAGGCAATGGGTATTCAGACACTGGGACCAGATGTAAATGAGAGTAACCTGAAGTTTACCGTAAACCATGACGGTGATATTCGTTTCGGACTTGGGGCCGTCAAAGGTGTAGGTGAAGCTGCTGTACAAAGCATTATGGAGGAACGGCGTAAAAATGGTCCTTTCCTCGGAATCTTTGATTTTGTGCAACGTGTCAATCTCAATGCCTGCAACAAGAAGAATATGGAATGTCTGGCATTAGCCGGAGGATTTGATAGTTTCCCGGAACTGAAACGGGAACAATATTTTGCTGTAAACTCTAAGGGAGAAGTTTTCCTGGAAACATTGATGCGTTATGGTAACCGTTATCAGGCAGATAAGGCGGCTGCCGTCAATTCTCTGTTCGGTGGTGAAAACGTTATTGATGTTGCAACTCCTGAAATTCCTCAAGGGGTAGAACGTTGGAGTGATCTCGACCGTCTGAACCGTGAGCGTGATTTGGTTGGTATCTATCTTTCCGCTCACCCGTTGGATGAATTCTCTATCGTATTGGAACATGTTTGCAATACACGTATGGCAGATTTGGAAGATAAAGCTGCCCTTGTCGGTCGTGAAATAACGATGGGAGGAATTGTGACCAGTGTTCGTCGTGGAGTCAGCAAGAACGGAAATCCGTATGGTATCGCCAAGATTGAGGACTATTCCGGTTCTACCGAGATTCCATTCTGGGGAAACGACTGGGTGACTTATCAGGGATATCTCAATGAAGGAACGTTCTTGTATATCAAGGCACGCTGTCAGGCCAAGCAATGGCGGCAGGATGAACTGGAAGTGAAAATCACCTCTATGGAACTTCTTCCCGACGTGAAAGAAGAACTGGTGCAGAAGATCACAATCGTCATTCCCCTGTCTGTCTTGAATTCGGCTTTGGTCACTGAACTTGCTACTCTGACGAAGGAACATCCGGGAAATACGGAACTATACTTCAAGGTGACAGATGATGCTGATGTAACTCATATGTCGGTTGATTTGATTTCCCGTCCGGTTAGACTTTCAGTAGGCCGGGATTTAATAACATATTTAAAGGAACGTCCCGAACTGGGATTTCATATAAATTGATTAAGTGTTCATTTATTTTCTTTATAATAAGTAAAATCGCTTATAAACATAAATTATAAGCGATTTTACTTATTATAGTGGATACTTCCAAATTACTGAAAGTCCCCACCCGCACAGCAATGCAACGCCTAAGCTCAACATACGTACCGACCAAAGCATATTCAGTTGCTGAATGTCATAATCGCTGACATGGTTTAATACCTTAAGAATTCCCTGTTTTAATAAGTGATGCTTTCAATAACGACAGGTTCTATCAGTCCGGACTTCTGTAAAGGAGATGATGAATTCCAGGGATTGTTAGGAGTCCAGGTCGGACGTTCTTCAACAGGTAATTTGCTATCTCCGATGAGTCGGTTCACCCATGTATTTACCACTTCAATTTCTACTTTGTTTGTTCCCTGCTTGATGGCTTCCGAAATATTGAGTCGGTAAGGGGGCGTCCATACACCACCGATGTATTGTCCATTGACTTTCACTTTTGCCATAACGGCTACCTCATTGAGGTTGATAAATAATGGACTGTTGGGTACTATATCTTTTAGCGTAAATTCAGTCCGATAGACGGCTGTTCCTGAATAATACCTGATGGCGTCTTCTTTACTTGTACTCCAGTCGTACAGGCTTTGGAAGACAACCGGGGCTTGAGGACCTTTTTGACTCTTATCGAAAGAGACTGTCCACGGACCGGCCAGTGTGGCGATTGTCTGTGGTTCCGGGTAATTGGTGTCCGTATCGTTGACTAACGAAGATGAGGAAACTTCTTTGGCAAATACGACGAAGATACTCTCCAAAGGTTCCAGTTCGAGAGGAATTACTGTCGCATTTGCGTTGCGTTCGTACTTCTTTAAAAGGCGGATAGCACCAGTTGTCGGTTCCCAAAGTTCAGGTTGCTTATTGGTTACACGAAATTCCGGTGAGAATACGACTTTTTCTGAAGATTGGTTGGACAGGAAGTAAACATCCATATCACCGATGCTGCGATGACCGTATACTACAGGAATGTCTTTAGTCAATGCACAGTCGGGAATGCAATGCACTAATTCTAATGCTTCGTGCATATTCATACCGCTTAATATCATGCCATTGCCATAATTGCCGCTTTTCACCTTGATACCGTCTACATTTCCCCACAAGGCATTTGCCATTTCCTGAACTTTCTTATCTGCTTCGGGGAAGTCTTGCAAGCTTGGCGAACGGTTAGGCTTCGGACCGAGAATGACACCTCCGTCTTTCACAAGTTGAGTGATTTTGGTTAATAGTTCGGGACGCATTGTTTCCAATTCCGGTAATACCATGATTCGGTAACTTGTGCCGTGGGGTAGAGTCAATAGACCGTCTTTGACAGTCATATCGCGGAGTATCACTTCTGCATTGATGTAATCGAACTGGTATCCTTTCGGCAAGGGAGGATTCGTGACACCGGTCATTTTGGGAGTATCTTCTCCTATGAAATAGCAAATATCAGCTACGTTGAGTCCCTGTTGGAGCATGAAGTTACAACGTTTCAGGTAGTCGGTGAATAGGTCCAACTGGGAATACCAAGTGTTGAAACGGTTAAATTCGTTGCTGTAAGGTGCATTCAGTCCGGGCAGTTTGCCTTCCGCTTTCTGTGAAATATAGACGTGCAGCAGTGTGTTGTTGATTCCTTCGGAGAAGAAAAGGTCACCACGTTGTTTCATGGTAGCCGGATAACGGCTGTAAGCCATACCGCCACAGGTGAAAGACTCGGAAGAGATTTTTTGTTTACCGTAGATATGACCACACGAAGAAGCAGCCCTGTTTTCTATATTGCCTAGTTCTCCCTCGCTCCAGAATTCTCCTGCCACTTCATCTGCTTGCCCGCCGTATTGCAAAAACTCTCCGGAGAATCCCCAGTGACCGTAGTTTTCCAACCAGGTAGTCATTCCGTATTGGTGGCTTAGACGGGTTAGTTCACCAATATGATCGTATGATAACCGTTCGGCCACCATCTTTCTCATATCCCACAAAAAGCGGTCGGAGGCATCTTCGCTTTCCACAACCACTCCATTGTAGACAGGGAGAAAAGGTAGTGCGCTATAACCGTACTTCTTCTCAAATGATTCAAGGAAATCGTCCGTGAAGTTTTGACCTCCCTTTTCATAACTGTCCGCTACAACTACTTTCCAAGTCTTACGGTCGGCTTCAGGGATTCTCTTGTAAATCTCGCCGATAAAGGCGTCGAAATGGCTTCGGAGGTGCTCCTTACTCATTTTGTCCACTTCAAGACCTATCCCGTCTTTTAATGCAGGACCGTTTTCTACATAAGTGGGTACCATTCCCATTCGCACAATTTCCCATTCTCCGTCGGGAGCGTCCCAGGAAAGTTTGTTTCCTTTCATACAGGCGGTGATGTCTTTCACTTGTTCGGGCTGAACGATCAATGCAGGGTCGTCCACCACTGCTTGCACCGGCCATTGATATTCATTCCAGTAAGGAAGTGGAGTCTGATACATTTTGGCGAATGTTTTCTCCGAATAACTTTCTACTACCGGAGCAGAAGACAATGTTATTTCCCGGATGCCACTATTGGGATTCAGACCGGAGAGTGACAACCGGAAGTCTTTACCGCTGGCTGTGGGGAAAGAGATGGCAATAGGAGCATAAGGATCGAATCCTACAGCCAGATTATCGTTGTATCTTTCTATACTGAACTGCTTGATTTCTTTGTATTCACCGTTATCATTCATTTGCAGAACCGCCTGGCAACGTATAGGTGCGGCGGAGGTAAGCAGGCGGAGGCTTCGCAATGCTACTGTATCGTGGCTCTTAAAGTCTATTACGACTTCGGATTGGTTGCCAAACCGTATTTCTGTCGCCGTTTCTCCATCTATCAGATGATGGATAGCAGTGATGGCGGGGGAAGAGCTAACAGTGCAGTTGGCCGGATTAAGGATCGTAGCTTTGCTTTTCACAGACGGATAAGCCAGTACTTTTACATCTTGAAAATTAGGATTGGTTTTGGGTAACATAACTTCTATTGCCTGTCCGCCTTTGACTTGCGTGCCGACAGATGCCAGATACCGCATGGACTGCTCCGGCTTGATCCACGGACCTCCTGCCTGACTCCATCCCGGAGAGTTGAAGATACCGATTTCTATATTCAGCTCGGTTGCCTTTTTTAAAGCGGCATGCAGTATCTCCCACCATTCGTCGGAGAAAATCTGCACATCTCCGGTGGGTGCTTCCGCTGCACTTAGTCCGATATTCGCTATAAATGCACGGTTGATGCCAGCCTGTTTCATTGATTCCAGATCTTTGATGACTCCCTCTTTGGAAATATTTCCAGAAATCCAGTGCCAGTAGACACTTGTCTGAATGGAATCCGGGAGGTTGGTAAACCCTCCGCGAAGTTGCTCATAACTGACTTCCCGAATTTCTTGGCAGGCGGACAGACAAAGGATGAAACCTATGACTGAAATGAGTTTGGTTATTTTCTTCATTTATAGTTAATTATATGAATCTATATTGGACCTATTTTACAATAAGAAAAAATACAGAGATTACTTTTCAACTTAAGAATTAAAAGCTGGAAAGTAATCTCTGTAGCTTGTTTATTCTGATTACCTATGAAAAATGATTCATCTGCGGAGTGTTTTATTCTTCCAATGTATCATATAATAGTTTAACCTCTTCGGCTGTCAAAGCACGGTCATATATACGAGCTACGGCAATTTGACCTTTATAGGCTCTGTCTGCTTCATTTGCAGCACCAGCGTCTCCACCAATTACGAACCATTTATTTCCTGGAAATTGGAATGAATTACCCTTAGCAGGGGCTCTTTCTGCCTTGATTTCTCCATCTAGATACAATTTAATGGCACCTGCACTTCCTGTACCATCCCAGACACCCACTACATGGTACCATGTTTCTTCTGGCACTTCACCCAGTGGAGGCGTATTACAAGCTGAATAATTACCTATATAGGGTTCAAAAGTCCAATAGTTATCTTTATCTTGCCAAGTAATGGCAACACCGCCACCACCATGACACCCCATCGGAATCGGACCGCTTTCTCCGTAATCTTTAGCAGTTACATATAATTCCATTGAGAATCCATCGGCAATTGCATTTTGGAAAATTAAGTTTTGGGTGAAATCAACAATATAGAAACCACTGGTAATTTTATTCGCATTTATTGTTACCGGGTCGAATTTTGCAATATAACCAAAAGTTTCATTTTCAATCATGCTCAAAGTAGAACCGGCAAATGCTTTAATAGGCATTTTCATCGCAGAAAGATCTTCTGCAGTACCATCTGCATTGAACTTAACATCGAGTAACTCTGCCATATCCACAGCACCCGCTTGCCTGATTTCTATGCTTTTTGTTGTAGGATAAGCGGCCGACTCAGAAGTAATTTCCACCGTTGCAGTACGTATTTTTGCGATATCACTTGCTGCTACTGTAAGAATTAACTGTTTGTTTGTTAATGATTTTTGAGTAATCCATTTAACATTTTCAGGTATGATACATTTCAATGAAGGTAAATTAGTGTTAATTGCAATGGTGACATCTTTCCCTTCTTTTTCGACAGAAGTATTCTCAGGAGTCACTATTAATCTTGGTCCACCTGGCTGAATACAATTCAATACGAAATCTTGAACAGATGAATTCTGGGTGGTCGATAATATCACTGTAGCTTTTCTTTCTTCCAATCCTTCATTTTCGGCTACTGTAAATGAAATCTCTTTTGAACCGCTTCCTTTTGTGATGTCGGCTTTAAACCATTCGTTGCCTTCGGAAATAGTTATTTCCCAGTCTAAATCGGACATCACTCTCAGCGTCAGGTTTTCAGCGCTACCAGTCAAATTACAGTCTCCACCACTGATACCGCCAATTGGATTTCCACTTTTATCAACTAAACGTAATACTTGATGTCCTTTTGTGCCGTCTTCGTCGTTGTCTGAACAAGAAGAAATACCTACACATGTGAATAATGCAAGCATTATCCATACATTCATTAATAATTTCTTTTTCATTTGTTTACTCCTTCTAATTTATACATTACGGCAGTGTAAACTACCTTCTAATTGTTTTATAAAACTCATTATCTATTTGATGACTGATACTCCCTTAGGGGCTTTCACCTCTGATATTACATTGCCATTTGCTTGCTTCTCATGGTAAATTTGTAGTTCGCCATAAGGAGTTGGAAATGTACCTTTCACCCACTGTAAATCGCCTAAATGAGGAGTTATACGTACTTGACGACATCCTGGTTCTATTACTTCCACACCTAAAATGTGACGGCTCAACCAAGAAGTTGGTCCTGAAGCCCAACCGTGACACAAACTATGACGGAAGCCTACATAGCAATAAGCGCCACAGTCACCATGAATATCTTTTTTCCCTTCCGGTACTAGTTCGTCGATGGGGGCTGCATTCGGAATCCAATTGATATCGAAATCTTCCCAAAAACTAGTGGCTCCCAAGTCGATCATTGCTCCCCAATATTCACGAATCACGTCTAATGCTCCTTGATAATTGCCGGCCATAGCCATTGCTTCCAACATATAATAGCCATAAAAAGTAGAGAAGCCCTGTGCACCATTTATTGAGAGGAACTCTTTATCAGCTTTTGGGGCATCAATTAATCCTGTAATCGTCATTAATGCAGTCACTTGCTTGGAGCCGGGCGCATCGGGAGCCGGACAGGAAGCTAAAAACTTTTTATAAACTTTGGATGCAGCTTTTACCAACTTCTTCTCGGCAGCTTTACAGTCATTAGACAATTGTCTGTCTTCAAATAGTTCTGCAAATTCAACTCCGACTCGCATTCCCCAAACCATTAAGGCTTGGAGCCCTGCCGCAATTGCGTCTTTGTTGCTATTCGATGGCCAATCCAAAAAACGAGTGCCATCCAGACATTCCTGCCCATCGGGGGCTATTTGAGTCATTAATTGTCTCAATAAAGCTGTAATATAATCACGTGATTGTTCCAGATAGGCTTTATTTCCATGATAGCGATACCATTCATAATGACACAACAGCCACCAGATAGAATAAGAGGAGAATCCTGCATTCATCCAATGTGGCAATGGCGTGATATCACGCATTAAATCCAAACTTTTAGGTACCACTTCATTGTAACCGAACACGGAGTTTACAGTCATCACCTCTGGATAGGAATCACCTATCCAGACCAAACGGTCTCGTTTAATTCCATCCCAGAGATGATTCTGCATATTCAGGTGAACGGTATAAGCTCCCGTCCGCCATATTGTGTTAAGTTTCTCATCATTACATTGGAAAGAACCGCGATACGGAATATCGCGCATGATAGAGATTGCACGGACCTCCTTAAGCTCAAGTATTGCGTCTGTATCCAATAGATCAATGCGCACAAAACGAAAACCGGAGTTTCCTGTTTCATATACTCCGAGCCATGGAAGGATAAGCTCTTGATCTCTAATAGCATGGTCGTTTGTCGCTCCTCCTTTGCCGTCTATGTCGGACATTGCTTCACTGACCGATTCGCCATAACGAAGACGGATTTTTACCGGCTTATGGCTTGGCCAGGCACCAGTGACTAATTGTACTCCGCCATGAAGTTCTTTCCCGAAATCAAGCAGAATAGCTGGACGAGCCCCATCGGTAGAAGATAGTCGGCAATATGTGGCGGCTTTGACCGTTTTCTCTTTCTTGCCTTGTAAACCGGTATCTATTGATTCGTAATCGTAATACGCTCCCCAATAAGCCTGACCATCTCCCTGGTTTAACAGAAAATTACAATTAGTGATGTGATCACTGTCTTGTTGCCAAACAATCCGGGTGGGAGTAATGTAGGTACGCACACGCGTATCACGCTCTTGGGCAGGCACCAAACATACATTCAACAGCGACAATATAATTATCAGTTGTGTTCTCATGATTATTTATCATTGGTTAATTAATGGTTGTATATTGGTTTTATTTGTTTGCCTGAAGCATCATGCATCTTTAACGACAAACATCCACCATTGAAATCGAAGTAACGAACTTCTAACGGATGCCATCCTTTTGCCAATGCACGTTGACTTGAAACTTCATTCCTCAAATGTCGGCCTCCGTTGTCTATAATCATTTCTTCATCTACTTTTAATGTACTTCCTTCATCAGATGAAAGGCTGAATGAATAGATACCGTCAACCGATACGTAAAAATAACCGGTAAAAATTAAACCTACTTTACTGTTGCCTACTTCTGAAGGAATATATATATCGTCGATGGTTCTCTTTTCTTTTAAATGGTAATTTTCTATTACTTGGCAAGAAGGAATGTCGCCTTCATACCATGTAAGCATTAATCCCTTTTTTTTCGGAGCTTTAATATCTACCGCTGGAATATATCCATTCTGCTTTTTATAAGAAGCATGGAAAACTTTACTTGATTTTCCATTGGGGCGATATGCGCGGAACGCAAAACTTGCAGAATCGCGGATGGATATAGGAGTGGTGTATACTGCCGATTTTTCGGTTGGCTCTGTGCCATCGTCAGTATAATGGATAACAACGTCTGGATCAGGGGAAATGACATTTACTTTAGTTTCACCGATAAAAGTATTTGTGTTGCAAAATCCTTCCAAATCAGCCATGCGGTAATCTATTCCCAATGCATCTAAACGATTGAATTGTCCGGTCATGCGTCTCTGGAAGCTTTTCCAATTGTAATTTGCAGCTTGTGACCAACCTGTCTCTGCGATGGCGAGTAACCGAGGAAATGCCATATAATGCATTCGTTCACGGGAAGGAATGAACTCACCCCAAATGTTTCCTTGTACTCCTAATATTTGTTTGGATTGAGATTCGTTCAATGAGTCCAATAAAGATACTGATTCACAAATCAGACGAGTGGACTGTCCTATTTCGGAATAATCCAAATAGAAATCGTAGTTCGGGCAAAGAATGACCGAATTACCTTGGGCTATGGATTTTTTTACAACCTCTTTTTCATAGCTTTGCCACCACATCACTGTAGCCGTAGGCGACACTCCACCTTGCAATATTTCATCCCAGCCAATCAAACGTTTTCCATTTTCATTGAAATATTGTTCCATTTGATGAATGAACCATGATTGCAGTTCTTCTTCTGTCTTTAAGTTGTTTACTTTCATACGTTTCTGACAGTCTGAACACTTTTCCCAATTCTTTTTTGAAACTTCATCCGCTCCTAAGTGTACATATTCAGAAGGGAATAGTCGGAAAATCTCGTCATACACGTTCTTGCAAAACTCTAAGGCACTCTCTTTACCCGGACAAACAGGAGAAGAAATATTCATCGGTGCTTCTTTTTGTGGAAAACAAGATACATTCGCATAAAGGCTAACTGCTGTTTGCATATGTCCCGGCATGTCTATCTCTGGAATTACGTCGATGCCACGTACTGCTGCATACCTTATAATTTCACGTATATCTTCCTGTGTATAGAACCCCCCATATAGAGTATCCCCTTCTATAATTCGTAATTTATCAGAAGGAATGGCAAGAGAGGGATTTTGTTCTCTTTTTGAACGACTCATGCAAATACGATCTTGGTCATTAAATGTACGCCATGCCCCTTTCTCTGTCAGTAGGGGATATTTCTTGATTTCAATGCGCCACCCCTGATCATCAGTCAGATGCCAATGAAACTTATTCATCTTATAAAGTGCCATAACATCTAACAACTCTTTCACTTCTTCTTTACTGAAAAAATGGCGAGCTACATCAAGTAGTATGCCTCTCCATGCAAAACGTGGTTCATCTATGATAGAAACAGTTGGTATTGACCAAACTGTATCCCAAACAACGGTTGATGCTTCTATTTCAACAGGAAACATTTGACGGATTGTTGATATAGCGGCTATTACACCGGCATAATTCGCCGAAGATATGTGTATTTGGTTCGAGGTAACCTTTAATGTGTAATTGCCTTCTTTGTGAGGTAATTTTTCATCTATACATAGTTGAATATGCCCTCTTCCCTCTTCTGTAACAACAAACTTATAACCAGTGGCACGTTGCAAGATGGTAACTAAATAATCTGCTGCCGATTTTAAAGAGGGGGCATTGATGCTGATAATCATATCGTCCTGTAGAATGAATGCTTCTTTTCCTACTGTTAACTGGGCAGGTTCAGGAAGTAATTTTAATGTCCTTTCCGAATGGTCAACAGAGTTTGTGCATGAAGTATGGACTAACAATAGAACAACCAGCCAACTCCCCAATATTAATATTTTATTAATAATATGCATAAATACTTTTTTAATTTTATGATTATTCATAGATAACTGGACGAACCTTATACAGATTGATGCTGTCTATAGTTAACGTTTTCTTTGGATTCTCCAGATAAATATTGTGAGTCCACCATTCGATTTCGGCTTGTGTATAACTCAAAATTCCATTTTCCTTGTTATAATTAAATGACTTGATGAATTTTTTCCCTTCTAAAGGTTGAAATGAAACAATTTTTTCCGTGTCCAAATCAATTACATAAGTTCCGGACGATGTTGTAAATCCCAATTCATTTTCTGAAATGCGAATCAAATCGTGTCCGTCGTCTGTTGGCAGTTTCCATACTTTTTCCATCTGTAATGTTGGTTGTTCACTTTTCCAATTCTTTAGGGAATAAGCTTTTAATTCATTAAAGCCGAGTGCGTATAACAATTGACGGTTTTCCATCCAGATTACTCCATGCCCCCAAAAAAGACTATCCTGAAAAAGAACTTGGTTAGGGTGGTTGATGTCAAATAATTGTATACAGTCTCCTTCTTCATTATGTGATAATGCTACCACTACCCGATTATCAGGAAGTAGCTCTATGGAATGTGCGGCTGGAACTCTTGCATAAAACAAGCATTTTTCAGATGAACGCTCAATAATTGCTGCTCCTCCAGCCGAAGAAGATGTAAGTAACCAGTCACCATTTTTTGCAGTTTTGCATTCATCCATTCCTTGAAAGTATTTTTTGAAATCGTCAGGGATATTAGACTCTTGTGCATTCCATTTCCATACGATATCTAAATTTTTTCCCTCTGAGTTATCTACATTGACAATCCATACTTTGTCGTCACCACAGACAACAATTTCGTTCTTTTTTTGTCCGGTAGCACATGCGCACAAGACAAAAAAAAGTATAAATATTGCATATATCTTTTTCATATTTTTTTTCTTATATCCATTTTACGAACTATTTAGAAAGCTATTTTTTACAAATTTGTAATCGCTTCTTTCTGTTTATTTATTCCCTTTCAGGTACTGTTCTCACTTTATAAAGATTTACATTACTGATGGTGATTGTTTTGTTGGGATTTTGGATGTGAATATTATGTGTCCACCACTCAATATCTGCATAAGTATAAACTAAGTATCCGCTTTCTTTATCGTAATTGAAGGATTTGATAAATTTGCGACCTTTCATAGGTTCGAATTCAGAGATAGTTCCTGTATTTGTATCGAGTACATATACGTTATAAGCTGTTGTGAATCCTAATTCATGATCTGAAATGCGAATTAAATCATGTCCATCCGGTATTTGCTCTGTCCCACCTAAAGGTAGATTCCATTCTTGCTTCTTCACAAATGAGGGCGTTGATGTATTCCAATCTTTTAGTTCATAAGCGAGTAATTTATCATATCCTAATGCATATAAAAGTTGCTGATTTTCCATCCAAATGACACCATGTCCGCCTTTTTGATCTTCTTTAAAGATAACTTTGTTAGAAGCGTCCCTGTCATATACCTGAAAGCCGCCTGCGTCACCAGAGAGGGCCACTACGACTCGATTGTTGGGCAGCAATTCAATAGAGTGTGCTCCTGGAGCATCCACAGCAGTGAATAAACATTTTTTGGTTTTACGAGAAAGAATAAGAGCTGCTCCTCCCGAAGATGTTAGCAAGACAAGTTGGTCGTTTCCTTCATTTACGACTTTGCATTCATCCATTCCCAATAAACGTCCTTTCAATGTTGCAGAAAGGTCATCGGCTGTTTTCGAATCCCATTCCCACTCATATGGTACTGTGGTCATAGAGGCTTTGCCTATATTGACAATCATGACTTTTGAGTCTCCACATGTAATGATTTCTTTATCTACTTTAGAAGATGAGCCGGAGGTAGTGCCATAAAGCTCATCTAAATTGACATCGTATTCATCTTTACATGCAACAAAAAGTAAAGCCAATACAAGTAATAAATTCCATTTTTTCATATTTTCGATAATTTATAATTTGTAATTAGTAACAGGGGATTCCGTATGAGCTTTTTTCATCTTTTTCTCTATTTCCTTCACTACATTCGGATAAATAGATGAAAGATTGTACTGTTCTTGCGGATCTGTTTCCAGATCATACAACTCTACACAACGGTTTCCGTTTTTAATATTAGAAAGATATCCTTTCCATTTTCCCATGCGGATAGCTTTCGAACCTTTCCCTTCCGGAAGCTCCCAATAAAGATATTCATGCACTCCTTGACGGTTGCCTTTCAAAGTAGGAAAAAAACTGATGCCATCTGTTTTTTTGTAGGAATAGCCGCTAATTTCGCCTAATGTAGGCAACACATCCCAAAAGGCGCAAATATGATCGCTGACAGATCCGGCGGTGATCTGATCGTGCCAATGAACAATCATTGGCACTCGGATACCACCTTCACGTAAACTGCCTTTTCCCCAGCCCTTTTCCGATTTGAAGGGTCCTGCACTATCAAACCAAGGAGCATTCACTCCTCCGTTGTGAGTCGGTCCGTCATCACTGCTGAATAGGATTAATGTGTTTTCATAAATCCCGCATTCTTTTAATAATTCAACCAGACAGCCGACTTGCTCATCCATATAACTAACCATGGCAGCGTATGTAGCTTTTGGATAGCGACAAGGGAAGTATCCTTTGTCACCCAAATAAGGGGACTCGTCACCGAATTTTTTTACATAATAATCAATCCAGCGTTGAGGTGCTTGCAATGGTACATGTGCAATGGGAGTAGGCCAATATAGAAAGAAAGGACGTTCTTTGTGTCGTTTTACAAATGAAAGGACCTCATGAAGCATTAACTCCGGTGCGTAAGATTTGGAGACAAGGAATTCATAACTTTCTTTCTTATTAGGGTCGGCTGTTGCATCGAATTTCTGATTTGGTGAAAGAAGGCGATTAGGCAGATATTCCCGATGTTCGTTTCGCCACAGAAAAGGTGGATAATAATCATGTGCCTGTCGTTGACAATGATACCCATAGAAAAAATCGAAGCCCATTTTGCGGGGAGTAGAACTTGATCCTGGATAGCCTAAACACCATGTACCAACGCAACCGGTTGTATAACCTGCTTGCTTTAATAAGGATGCCACCGTTATCGTACCTTCAGGCATCGGACGTTGCCCCTCTAAAGTAGAATCTGCCAATACAGCCAAATAATTCTCAATATCACCTCGTTCAGGTAATTCGTCATTTCCACGGATATAGGCATGTCCCGTATGTAATCCTGTCATTAATGAACAACGAGAAGGAGAAGAAACCGCAGAACCGGAATAATGTTGGGTAAACCGCATACCTTTTGCAGCTAACTGATCTAGATTCGGCGTTTCTATCTTTTGCTGCCCATAGCACCCTAGATCCCCATAACCGATATCATCCGCCAAAATATAAATAATGTTTGGTCGTTGATCCGGATTCTGAGCTTTTGTTCCTGATGGACACATTACAGGCAAAAAGAACATATATAATAATGGATACTTATTGTTCATTTTAATAAGAAATTTATTTTTACCAACCGGGATTATTGGGTAATAGATTCGGATTATCATTCACTTCTTGCTGTGGAAGTGGAAATAAATAATTCTTATCGTTAAATATACGTCTTTCAATAATGGAACCATCATACTTTTGTACGGTACTACCGTTCATTAGTTCCTTTGCGATTTTCCAGCGGCGTATATCATTGTAATACCAACCTTCACCTGCAAATTCGATGCGGCGTTCATGACGTATTCTTTCACGCATCTGCTCTTTTGTAAAATTATCTTTTGTTTTATCAAATAAAGGCATCTTTACGCTAGGACGATTACGTACCTCGTTTATGCCATCGTATATAGGTTGATCTGGTTTATCTAAACGTTCATTTCGTGCTTCCGCATATATCATAAGTATATCAGCATAGCGCATAAGAATAATATTGATATCATTCTTATCGTCTATGGTGGCGGCAGCTGTGTCATAACGTGAATATTTCTTGAACGTATAACCGGTATTTATGAATTTATCGTTTGTTACAATCTGTCCCATATAAGTGGCACCGGGATGAACGATAGTTGCATAGAAACGAGGATCTCTATCTATATATAAATCTTTTCCATCGGTGTACGATGAACCATCTTTCATATCGTAAGCTTTTACCAAATCTAAGGTTGGAGCAATTGAGTTGAATTGGCGAAGTACGACATCCAACCCGTTACCCGAATGAACAAAAGTTGGGTACAGGTATTGTACATCAAAGATCACTTCTTGATTGTTTTCATGATCTCTTGAAAAGAGATTACGGTAGTCTGAAAAGAGGGAATACTTTTTGGAGTTTATCACTTCTTCAGCTGCTTTTTCTGCCTCTTCCCACATCTCATTGTATAGATAGACACGTGCTAGTAATGCTTTTGCGGCCCATTTATTGGCTCTTCCTGTTTGGGAAGAAGTTGCTGGCAATGCAGAAAAAGCATCTTTCAGATCTTGAATAACCTGAGCTATAATTTTAGCTTTCGGATCTCTAGGCAGAAATGACTGTGTATTTACATCCGGTTTATCTAAAATTAATGGAGCATCACCATACATGTTAGTAAGATCAAAATAAAACAACGCACGCAGGAATTTTGCTTCTCCTACCATCTCCTTTTTATCTTCTTCTGAAATAACAAAAGAAGGAGCACCGGCTATAAATGTATTGCAACGTCCGATACCTTGGTAACAAGCTCCCCATTTACCATTGACAATATCTGAATTTATAGAATTTACTGAGCCATCGCCAATTACTCGCCATCCATAAGTTCCATTATAATTGTAGGCGTTAGGGGTTCCGGTTTCACTAAAAATTAAATTACTTCCGTACATATATACATTATACATCGTACTATAACAGGCTACCAAACCTGCCTCAATTTGTTCAGGGGTTTTCCAAAAATTATCTTCTACATACTGGCTTGTGGGAATCGTGTCTAGAGAACAGCTTGTTATAGAAAGACAAAAAACAAATCCAGTTAATATTTTCTTCATAATTGGCATAATTTAGAATGTAACATTGATTCCACCTGTAAATGATTTTACAGAAGGATATGACCATATATAGTCTGAGGTTAACGATCTTTCCGGATCAAATATGTCAAAGTCCGAGAATGTCAAGAGATTTTCTGCATTCACAAATACTTTTAACGATGCAATTTTTAATGGAGCGATCCATTTTTGGGGAAAATCATAACTTAGTTGAATGTTTTTTAAACGTAAATAGGAGGCATCTCTTAACCAAAATGTGCTGGATTTTGTATAATTATCATGTTGACTGTTAGTAGTCAGTAAACGGGGGAATCCACCACCGGTATTTTCTGGTGTCCATGCTCTTTTCAGCCATTCGTAGGTAACACCTGCTCCATTAGCATAGGGGTACACCAAATTATGAGTAGGGTAAGTGCTAATTCCTGATACTCCTTGAAAAAATACATTCAGTCCTATTCCTTTATAATCTAGATTTAAGCCAAACGAATAGGTGAAATCTGGTACAGAACTGCCTGTTACTACACGATCATCTTCTGTAATTTGTCCGTCAGGTACTCCTTCAGGGCCGGATACATCCCTGAAAATTAAGTCACCGGCATGTGTGTTAGCACTTTGGTAAGCATGGTGTTTTACTTCATCTTCTGATTGGAAAATCCCGTCACAGATATAAAGATAATAAGCGTCAATTGGATATCCTTCTCTCGTAATTCTTTTGCCATTAATCATATCGTCACCACCAATGTGTACTACTTCGTTTTTAACATAAGTCACGTTACCAAATACATGATAGTTGAAGGCTCCTATATTATTGCGATAAGCTAAATTGGCTTCTAAACCGGTATTATCTACTGTGCCGATATTACGCATGGCTCCAGTTAGATTTCCTACCTGTGATGGTTGGTTGACAGAACGGAGAATGTCTTTTGTCCTTTTTTTGAAGAATTCAATTGAACCGCTCAGTGAGTTATTGAAAATTCCGAAGTCCAATGCTAAGTTGGTAATAGTTGTTGTTTCCCAAGAAATTTCCGGGTCGACAGCTTGGGTCATTGCATATCCCGTTGCAGGTGTATTCCCAAATATATAATTTACACCAGAACTCATAACTGGAGTGTATTGGAATAAGCCAATAGATTGATTTCCTAATTGCCCCCATGATACTCTCAACTTCAAGTTTGATAACCAATTTTGAGTATTTTCCATGAAAGTTTCTTGATCGATACGCCATCCGGCAGAGAATGATGGGAAAAGTCCCCAACGATGTCCTTTTGCAAAACGGGAAGAACCATCGTAGCGGAGATTTGCCTCAAAGAGATAGCGATCTGCGTAATCATAATTTATTCTGCCGAAATAGGAAAGTAACCGAACTTTACTGCTTGAACTGCTTGGCTTAAGAAATGTTGTAGCCAGTCCTACTTCTGTCAGTTCATTATCCAGATATCCGTCTTGTCCTTTTGCGCTGAATGACCACGCATTGAATTCTTCGTAGTTCATACCCAACAAGGCAGCAATGTTATGTTTACCGTTAAAACTACGATTCCAATTGACGGTCTGGCTTATTGATGGATTAATATCGTCATTCGCTGCATTCATTGCTGTTGTATTTGCAATCATTTTTTGCGGTTCCAATGTCTTTGGATTGTAAGTGTAGGTTGTTGGTTGGAAGTATCTTCTAGTTAAATCTACTTTTCTGACTCCCAATGTAATGTTGTATTTGATATCATAAGGGAAAATATATTCGGCGAATGCACTGCCGACAATACGAGTCTGTTTGTAATTATTCTCTCCATCCTTGCAAGACAGCAAGTTGTTGAATGTATTCTGTCCGGGAGTTACCACCCAACTACGGCCATAACTGCCATCAGCCAGATAAGGAGTCATTACTGGTAGAGCACGCATTCCCAATTGCATGTAATCGGAGATTCCAGTATGCGGCTCATTGTAATTTCTATAATTAGCCGACACATTGATTCCTGCTTTGAATTGACCGTATTTAATAGTACTATTGAAATTAATAGAAACTTTTTTAGCGTCTGTAAAATTAACAACCCCTTCTTGGTCTAAGTATCCGACAGATAAACCAGTTTGTATATGGTCATTTCCACCGGAGATACGTATATTATGTTCTTGCATAAAAGCATCACGAAAGTAAAGATCGAACCAATCTGTTGCCGGATAGGTATAAGGATCTACTTTCATTCCTTCTTTATATTCTTCTATGATATCTGCATAAAGAGGTGCTCTTCCTTCGTTCTCGTAAGCTTTATCAAAACCTTTCATATAAAGGATCGGATCCCATACGGCATCTGGCAGATAAGTGATTTGCTGTAATCCGAAAGAGTTGTTATATGAAACAGAAAATTTTCCGGCTTCCGCTTTTTTTGTTGTCACCAATACCACTCCATTTGCTGCACGCGATCCATAGATAGAAGCTGAAGCTGCATCTTTCAATACGGAAATGCTGGCAATATCGCTTGGATTCACATCGGTCAATGTTCCAGGAACTCCGTCAATTAGAAATAATGGGTCATTACCTGCACTGGAAAATGTTCCCATACCACGGATACGAATAGTAGCTGCGTCGTTTCCAGGCTGAGCGCCGGCTGCAGAGTTTACATAGACTCCTTGTGCACCTTGTAACGCTTGGGTTGCATTTGTAATCGGACGATTCTGAATTGTTTTGGCATCTACTACGGAAACGGCTCCTGTCAGATTTACCTTTTTTTGTATTCCATAGCCAACTACAACCACTTCATCAAGAAGTTCTGTATCTTCTTTTAAGGTAATGAACATACTTTTTCCAAAAACGGTTTTTATCCGTTGCTCTTGATATCCTATATAGGAGATTTCAATCATTGTGTTGGGAGAAACCATAAAACTAAAGTTACCATCCATATCCGTAATTGTACCGTTCGTTGTTCCCTGTTCCTTGATGGTAGCGCCAACTATAGGCTCGCCATTTGTGTCAACCACTTTCCCTGTTACTTTATTAGACTTGTCAGAGGACTGGTTATCTGTAGCAGGAGTCACAATTATTTTGTTACCTTGTACTATATGAGAGAGGTGATGTTTAGGTAGTTCTTGAATAAGCAGATCCTTAAGTTTAGCATTCTTTACAGAAATGGTAACCCCTTTTTTATTCTCTACTTCTACGCTACGGTATGAGAAACGATAGGGCGTTTGGGATTCAATTGCATTAAATAACTCTTTTACTGATGCATTTTTTAAATTAATGCTGACTTTTCCTGTCTGTGCATTAGCACTTGTGAATGTTAAGAAACAAAAAAATAACAATAAGGAATACAACTTGATTGTATTTTTATTATCTTTCTGCACTAAACTGATTAATTGTTTTTTATTTTTCATAAATACACAACTATTTGGTTTATTTTCTTTTTTATTAAGAGTTGGTATGAGCGGAAACTCATACAAGACTCATTCCTAACTTCGGATAATGGGCAAATTATCCGAAGTTTTTTTGTTTTTCATTCATGTTTTCATATCATTTCATTTTAAGATTAATAATTATTTGTTCATTCGAATATTTATCTTTCCATCCTTAACTGTGTAATTGAATCCATAATGTATTTTCAATACTTCCAATATATCTTCGATTTTCTCATCATCGAATGCACCAGTGTATACATCATCTACGGATATTGAACTATCTATTGAGAATTTCACACGAAATTTCCTTGATAAACATTGGAATACATTCTCCAATTTTTCTTCCCGGAATACTAATTCTTTGTTCAACCAAGCTGTTTCTATTTTAGTAGTGGTCTTTTCTATATTAAGTTTATTATCATATTTGTTATAAGTAACTTTTTCATTGGGTTTAACGCAAATAGTCTGATAGGGAGGCTGCGATGTAGATACATTAACATGTCCTTCTACCAAAGCCATCTCTATAATATCCTTATCCTCATAGGCATAAAGATTGAACTTTGTTCCTAAAACTGTGACATCTATATATCCGGTATTGACAATAAACTTTTTCTCTGTGTTTTTCTTAACTTCAAAATATCCTTCACCCGATAATTTCACCTTGCGATTATCCTGTCCGAAATTTTGTTGATATGTAAGGGATGAGTTTGCATTTAGACGAACCAATGTACCATCAGGAAGAGTCACTTGAGAAGTGCCGGAATCTCCTGAACGTACTATTACATCTTGTTCAGCCAATGTTTGCAACTCTTGGTGTTGTATGTAGTACAGTATGGTTAATCCACTTGCAAAAAGGAAAAGAATTGAGGCTGCAATTTGTCCCCAGTGCCGTGTTATTTTGTAAAAAGGTGAGATCTTCATCTTTTTATGTAGGTGAGAGTACAAGGAGTCAATCTTTTCTTGAGATAAAGAAGGATATGTATCAAATTTATTCCATTCTTCGAAAAGAACGTCCTCCAACTCTTGGTCAGACGAGTCGTTAACTGTTGATACCAATTCTTTAAAATCCGATAGTGAAAGATTACCGGACTGAAACTTCTTTAATAAGTCTTTTGCTTTATTTACTATGTGCATATTTATAACATTTTATATGTTATATCCACAAGTAAGCTAAATGTAACATCAAAAGTATTATGTTATAAAACACATAAACAAGAGAACTTTCAAATATCTTTCAGGAAGAGAAGAAGAAGAGGATAATATTGACGCAATTCTACACGGAGAATTTTTAGAGCCATACATAATTGATTTCTCACGACTTGGTTAGTTATCGACAATTTTTCAGAAATTTCAGAAATTGACATACCATATTCTTTATTCATTTCGAATATGATACGTTGACGAGGAGATAGGTGTTGTTTTCCTTTTTCTAATGCATTTACAAATTGGTAATAGCACATCAATGATTCAGCTTCAGCTGTTTCTGTAGACGACCGATTAAGATATTCAACGTAATCTTCCATCAAGGGGTTATTTAACTGACGGCGCATTTCTTTTAGGAGAAAATGATATGCAATCGTAAATAAGTATGATTTAAACGAAACGTCTGGATTAAGATTGGCACGATTAGACCATATACGTAAAAAAGTTTCCTGAACAACATCATCGGTTGCATCTTTCGACTTTAGGTATTGAAACACGAATCCATATAGCCGAGATACCCATTGCTCATAAAGTTCTTGATAGGCTTTCTCGGAGCCATTCCGAACAGATAATAATATTTTTCTTTGTTTTTCTAAAAAAGTGGTTACTTTTGCGAATCGTAAGATAGCAAAACAGACTATTCTACTATATAAAAACTATATGAAAAGAAAACTAACGCTGTTATTAACCTGCCTGCTAGCAGGCATTAGCCTGGCAATCGCTCAAACCTCCAGAAAGGTAATGGGCGTTGTCTTCTCCGAGGAAGACAACCAGCCCGTCATAGGAGCATCCGTTTTAGTTAAAGGTACATCAATAGGAACCACCACCGACCTCGATGGAAAGTTCGTTATCAATAATGTACCAAGTTCATCAAGAACTTGGTAACTCCCCTCCCGCTTTCTTCTATTTTCCATCTTTTTTCTTCACCTTTCCTTTCTTTTC
>ENA-UESD01000977-UESD01000977.1-human-gut-metagenome-genome-assembly--contig:-NODE-977-length-24363-cov-17.666063_pt1 | contig 24363 bp, 16 predicted proteins | sample MGYA00242985_ERZ507986 | MGnify/ENA primary metagenome ERZ507986 (study PRJEB26167, sample SAMN06115408) | human gut metagenome | host: Homo sapiens | place: China:Guangxi | collected 2016-04-06... | reverse complement strand
GTGAAAATGAATATTGCGAAACGCGCAATAGCTGTATTTTTCTTCATAATCATATATACCTTATTATATATATAAGCGGAAAGAGGGGGATTCGAACCCCCGATTCCCTTTAGGGGAATACACGCTTTCCAGGCGTGCCTCTTCAGCCACTCGAGCACCTTTCCAGTTTCGAAGTACAAAATTATCACTTTTTATTCGAAAATCCACATATTCGTTTGCTTTTTACATTTCTTTAACTAGAGAACATATAAAACAAGCGCCCTGAAAGGGCAAAAGCTGAATAAATGGAAGCTTTTGCCCTTTCAGGGCGACTTGTTGATTGCATGTTTAACCCAGGGTGATGCCCTGGGCTAAGAGCTTCTGCCCTGTCAGGGCGTATGGCGTCTCCAAGAGTATAAGCCCGCTAGGCGTCCCGGCGGATTTGCAAATCCGGCGAGACTTCCCCACTTGCGAAAGTTCTGTCCTTTACTTCTCAGGAATAATCTCGAAGACTTCGGCTGAACCATCCAGCTGAACCTTCGCTGCCTTCTTCACCAATTCTATCTTGCAGAATGACTGGTCGATGTTGGTTGTTGCCAACACCTTGCCCTTGGCATTCAGCTGGCGGCAAACCAATGATTTGCCTGGAGCCAACTTCAACAGCAGGGTGTAACCCTTTACATTCTTTTCTACACCCATGGTAAGGGTGCCCTCGTTAGTGAATGAGGTGCAAGGGTTCTCATCGAAACCATACATCGCTGCCTGCAGATTGCCAGCCTCAACAGGGAAGCTCAAACGATCTGGGGTAGTTGGGTTCACCTCGAAGGTACGGACTGCAGCCCAGTTGCGCTTGTCTGACTTCAACTTCTTGATGCGGATATAACGAGCCTCAACAGGAGAATCGGTCTTCCAGTTGATGATATACTGCTTCTTCAACTCACCGGTAAGCGCCTTCCACTCCTTCTTGTCAAGAGAATACTCCAAAACTGTATTATCGAAGTAATCCACATCATCCACAGAGTTACGGCCCTGGAGGATTCTTACCTCAGAAACAGAACGAACACAACCTAAGTCTGCACCAATCCAGTCGCCAGTGTTCTGACCATTACCTGATGTATAATAGGTGGTAGAATCATTGTCGAACATCGCCTTGCTCTGGGTAGTTCTCAAGGTAGCATAAGTACCGATACCCTTATAGAAAGCAGGCACCTTGCCAGTCAACTTCTTGAAGAAGCCAGAAGCCATATCATCCATAGACTGCTCATAGAATGGCTGCAATACCATGGTTCCAGACTTATGCTTCTCGTAAGCAGCCACATCTTCCTTGCTCATACGGTTGTTGACATAGCCATCCCAGAATGCCTGGTCATTACCAGCCTTGTACTCCTTGATGAGCTGCATGGTCTTCAAGCCACGGTTACCCAATTTGCCAAACTCAGTCAACCAAGGACGGAGTTCCTTCATCAGCAAGGCGTTCTTGCAGTTTGCCTCCATCTGAGCAGGTGCATTCTTCACCTTTTCAAATTCCTTCTGCAAAGCATTGAACTCAGCATCCGTAAAGTTGTCGATGCGGAAGCTCTTGGTCTCCCATGATTCGATACGGCGATAACCGGTTTCTGTATCACATGAGTGCATGGCGAATGTACGATAAGCATCGTGTGCCTCAGGAGTGAGATCTACCAGACCACGCTCCCAGTTGTCGAGCGGATTATAGTTGGCGATATTCCATGCATAGTCAGCTACACCGTAGAGAGCCAGCTTGGAAGCCTCACCATGCTCCATTGGGTTGCTCACGAAACCACAGAGATCCTTGTTGGTCAGGTCGGTCTGCAAACCATAGGTAGGACCCTGCATGATGATATGGCGTGCATAATCGGTTACAGGGAAGTTCCACCAGTAATAAGCAGGGCGCTTGATACGGGAGTTCACCCAGTCGAGCGTCTCGCGGGTCAAGTCACTACATACCACATCACCCGTCCAGAACACATTGATAGATGGATCGAGGGTATTACCGAAGATAGCCAGAGAACCAGTTGGTTTTGGATTCGCCCAGAGACGGGTATAATCGGTAGGACACATCACGAGCGGAGTAACATCACCCTTAGCCTTCACAAACTCCTTAGCCAGGCGGTTCAAGAGTTCAGACTGCTTGACAGGATTGGCACCCTCGCCGGAAATATCATCAAAGAAGATAGCGAAAGAACGTACACCGAGGTCGTACATCAAGTCGAGCTTGTGAACCAGGTTCTGATAGTCTTCCTCGTTCCACTTGATATCCTGTCCAGGATGGATAGCCCATACGAAATCTACACGGTTGCGACGGCAAGCCTGTACGAGTTCGCTGATGTTCTTAGCCTCTTTCTCAGGATAAGGCAAGCGCCAGTTAGGGCAGCTGTGATAAGGATCATCCTTTGGACCATAGAGATAGGTGTTCATCTTGTTCTTTCCATAATAATCGATGAGGGAAAGACGCACCTGATGAGACCAAGGCTCACCATAGAAACCTTCTACCACACCACGGTTTGGAAGATCAGGGTAGTCGTTGCAAGTGGTATAAGGCATCTGGCCCTTTGCCATCTCGCTGTTTACAATCTGGCGCAAGGTCTGCAAGCCATAGAAAGCGCCACGCTCATCGTATCCCACAATCTGGATACCCTTGGCATCAGCCTTCAGGCTGTAAGCACCCGATACAGGCTTCACTCCTGCTTTAGCAGCAAGCTTCTCACCGAAATCGATGGTCAGGCGAATGCCCTTGGCGTTAGCGGTCAGGAACTTCACATCATCAGCAAACTTACCTTTCTTGTCAATCACCTTGACACCCTTCTGCAGGTCGAGTCGGTTAGCAGCATCCACATTCAGGAGATGTGGTGTAGGACTCACGATGAGTCCGTGATGATCCAGTTTCTTACCAGGAATCATGTGCACGTCCTGCTTTTCAGAACGCTGGCCGCTCAGGTCTTGTGCCTGAGTGCCCTGTGCAAATGCTGCCATCAACATAGCAGCCAAAATCACTTTTCTAGTCATAATGAATCGTTTGGTTTTAATATTAAGCTTATTATTTTTATTATTTCATAGGGGAAAGACGCTTTCCTGATTTAATTCAGCTGAAAGACGCTTTCTACATTCTTATTCGTCTGTTCTGCGAATTCCTCCTCACTCACTCCGTAGGCTTTTGCCAGAGTCTTGAGCACTTCTATCACGAAAGCGCTTTCATTGCGCTTGCCACGATATGGAACGGGAGCCATATAAGGACTGTCGGTCTCCAGGATGATGCGATTCATCGGAACCGCAGCTGGAAGGTCTTCTCTGAGATGACTGCTCTTGAAAGTAGAAACACCGCCGATACCCAACACGAAGTTATCGAAAGAGAGAAGCTCTTCAGCCTCCTTCTGATTGCCCGTGAAGCAGTGGAACACGCCACCAGGCAGGTCTTTCTGATATTGACGAAGCAAGTGCACCATCTCGTTCTGTGCCTTGCGGCAATGAATCATCAGGGGAAGTCGGGTTTCTACCGACCATTTCACCTGTTCCTCGAATGCCTCCAACTGCTCCTGCTCGAACTCACGACTCCAGTAATAATCGAGTCCGATTTCGCCAATGGCTATGAAATCAGAAATCCGAGGAGAATCGTCTGCAGGATTGGCATTGCCTATTATGCGATGTTCCTCCAATATCTTTCGGAGTTCAGCCAGCTGCTCCTTCCAGTCAGCCTTCACCTCTTCAGGATGCAAACCGATCATCGGATAGGCATAACCCGGATATTCCCGACTCAATGCCAGGACAGCGTGCGTGGTCTTCACGTCGATGGCAGGCAAGAACACCTTGCCTACCCCCGCTTCCCTGGCACGAGCGAAAGCTTCCACTCTATCCTCATCAAACTCTTCTGCATCGAGATGAGTATGCGTATCTATTACTTTGAACATTGAACTTTAAACTTGATGATTAGTACTGGCGCTTCATCATTTTCTGTGCATACTTAGCCAGTTCTTCCTTACACTCGGCTGGCACATTCACAGCATCAAGATACTTCTTGCTCTGCTCGAAGTAATAGGCAATCTTATCCTGTGCCATCTTGTCGATACCGATCTCGTTATAGAGACGGGTAACAGCAGCCACCTTCTCATTGCGGTCGAATTCCTTGGCATCCACCCATTTCTGGAGTTCAGCACGCTGGGCATCGTTGGCATGGTTGAAGGCATTGATGAGCATGAAAGTCTTCTTGTTGGAAGTGATATCACCACCAATAGCCTTACCGAACACCTTGGAATCACCATATACATCGAGGAAATCATCCTGCAGCTGGAAAGCCAAGCCGATCTGCTCGCCAAACTTATAGAGATTGTCAGCATCCTCAGCAGAAGCATCAGCCAGGATGGCACCAATCTTCAGGGCACAAGCCAGAAGTACACTGGTCTTGAGGCGAATCATCTCGATATACTCCTCTTCCTTCACATCATTGCGGTTCTCAAACTCCATATCATACTGCTGTCCCTCTCCAATCTCAAGGGCTGTAGTAGTAAAGAGCTTCATCACCTTGGCAAGATGCTGATTGTCGCACTGTGCCATTCTCTCGTAAGCCAACACCAGCATACTGTCACCAGAGAGGATAGCAGTATTGGCATCCCACTTCTTGTGTACGGTCTCATGACCACGACGGAGGTCAGCATTATCCATCAGGTCGTCGTGCAAGAGCGTATAGTTGTGATAAGTCTCAAGAGCTATCGCATTCATCAGAATCTTCTCAGGATCATTCTTGAAGAGATTGTATCCCAAGAGCATTAAAACAGGGCGAATACGCTTTCCACCTAAAGAGAGTACGTACTTCACCGGTTCGTAAAGCGACAATGGTTTACGATTGTATGGGAGATTTGCCAGGAAATCATTCACCATTACCAATAATTCTTCTGATGTCTTCATATCTATCATATTTCTAATTTATAATATCTGATTTATAACTTGTCTTTTATAACTTGAATACCACCGGAACGGCAATCATAGTACGGCACACCTTGTTCTTGTCCATACCCGGTTTCCATTTGGGCATCATCTTCATCACGCGGAGCGCTTCAGCATCAAGGGCAGCATCCACCGAGGTACTTACCTTGGTATTGGCGATGCTTCCATCCTTGTTCACGATGAAGGTTACCACCACCGTGCCCTGTACCTTGTTGTTCTGCGCCACCTGCGGATACTTCAGGTTCTTGGTGAGCCATTGCATAAATGCCGACCAGCCTCCCGGAAACTCCGGAATCTTCTGCACCACGGTAAACTTGATAGGAGCCTCAGCCTGTGTATCTGCCGGATCCACTGCCGTCTCAGGAGCCGCCTCCTTCACGTCAGCCCCTTCAACTACACCCGAACCATCACCGATTACCAGTTCACTGGTAGTCGTGCTGATCTTTTCCGGAGTCTTCCTGACCATTTGCTGCTCGGTAGGTTTCACCTCCTGGGTGATAGCCTGCGAGGCAGGTGCCTTCGCCATAGCCTCCGCACTCACCATATCTTTCTGATCGGGCGGAGTTGACATTTCCATATCTTGCGAAAGATCTTCAAAGTTCTCTGCCCAGTCGTCATCTCCCTGCGGATTTCTGGAATATTGCAATCCTACAAAAAGAAGCGTAAAGGCAATAAGGAGTCCCAGCAGGAAAAAGGTTACCCGCTTGTCCTCCAACTGTGCACGATCTGATTTCTTTATTTCCACAATATCTATTATCTACTATTTGCAGACTTGTTCACCCGTTTTTGGGGGCCAAACTGCAATATTTTACATTCTCTTTCGTTATTTTCTACGAAAACATTGCAAATTTACGTCTTATTTCTCAAAAAAGCCGTATCTTTGCCAAAGAATTAGATATTTTAAATGAAAAAAGTTGTTTTTTCCATTATATTGACGCTTTTCGCGACAAAAATGGGGGCTCAAGAGAGTCAGACGGGGTATAACTTCCTCCGACTCCCCGTCAGTGCCCATGCTGCTGCCTTGGGAGGCGATAACATCACCTTGATAGAAGATGATGCGGCACTTGCTTTCCATAACCCAGCCCTGCTGGCGTCGGTGAACGACCGTACCCTCAACTTCAACTACATGAACTATATGAAGGGGGTGAATATGGCATCAGCTTCATTCAACCGCATCGCCGGAGAGAAGGCTTCGTGGGCGGTATCGGCGCAGTATGTGGATTATGGCAAGATGAAGCAGACCGATGAGAACAACATCCAGATGGGTGAATTCTCGGCTAAGGATATCTGTCTGGCGGGTACTTTCTCCTACCTGCTCAGCGAACGCATCGTGGGTGGTATCACCGCCAAATTCATCACCTCGTATATCGGTGATTACAACTCCATCGCCATGGGAGTGGATCTGGGACTCAACTACTACGATTCGGAAGAAGAATGGTCGGTTTCAGCAGTAGCCAGAAACCTGGGTGGACAGCTCAAGGCTTATGATGAAGAATACGAGAAGATGCCGATAGACCTGCAGGTGGGTGTCAGCAAGCACTTCATCAATACTCCCTTCCGCGTTTCAGCCACCTTGGTGAATCTGAATCATTGGGATAAGGGACTCAGAAACCATGCGGTATTAGGTGTCGATCTGCTTTTGAGCGAAAGCCTCTGGGTGGGAGCCGGCTACAATTTCCGGCGCCACGATGAGATGAAAATCGTAAACGGAGAAGATGAAACCAGCAGTCATGGAGCCGGATGGTCGTTGGGTGGCGGTATCAATCTGGAGCGCTTCCATCTCAACATCGCCTACGGCAAATACCATGTCAGCAGCAACAGTCTGCTGCTGAATATCGACTACAGATTATAGAATACTGATTATAGAATACAAATTTATAGAACAGATAAACTTTTCAGATTTAAAGACATGAAGAAGATTACAATAGCAATTGACGGTTACTCTTCTTGTGGAAAGAGTACCATGGCAAAGGATCTTGCCAAGGAAATCGGATATGTGTATGTAGATACAGGTGCCATGTATCGCTCAGTTACGCTCTACGCCCTGCGCCACCAACTCTTCGATGAGGATGGCAAGGTAAAGGTAGCAGAGTTAGAGGCTGAGATGCCAAACATCCACATCTCTTTCAAGTTCAACGCCGAAACCGGTCGCCCAGACTGCTACCTCAACGGTGAGTTGGTAGAGAAGGAAATCCGCTCGCTGGAGGTTTCCAATCACGTAAGTCCTGTGGCAGCCATCCCATTCGTAAGAGAGGCATTGGTAGCCCAGCAGCAGAAGATGGGCGAAGACAAGGGCATCGTAATGGATGGCCGTGACATCGGTACCACCGTTTTCCCTAACGCAGAACTGAAGATCTTCGTTACGGCAAGCTCACAGGTAAGAGCACAGCGCCGTTTCGATGAGCTCAAGGAGAAAGGAATGCCTGCCGACTTCGAGGCTATTCTGAAGAACGTAGAGGAGCGTGACTATATTGACACCCATCGTGAGACTTCTCCTTTGCGCAAGGCTGATGATGCCATCACCCTCGACAACAGTGAGATGACAATTCCGGAACAGAAGGAATGGTTGATGAAACAGTATCAAAAAGCCGCAGAAAAGTAACAAAAAGCTACTTTGTCGTAGAATGCCCAAAGACGATTGCAAAAATATATTAAAATTTCAGTTTTATATAAAAAAACTGCCATTTTAAAGAATTGGCTTTGCAAAAAAACGTTGTTTTATTTATCTTTGCAGACATAATGACAAGGTAGTAATGATATAGATTATAAATTTTGAGTTAATTACTGTTTTTTGAAGGTGATAAGTCCTCGTGAGAAGATTTATCACCTGTTTTTATTTGATGAGATGAATCATCAGATTACCTGTTTCTCTTTATGATAAGGTATCCTTGATGATTTTCTCCTTGCATTCTTCCATCAGCCATTTAGGAGTACTGGTAGCACCACAGATGCCTACGGTATTCACGCCCTTCAACCAATCCATATTGATTTCCTCGGCACTCTCTATCTGATAGCTGTTAGGATTCACACTCTTGCACTCCTTGAAGAGCACCTTTCCATTGCTGCTCTTTCTGCCACTGACAAAGAGGATGACATCATGCTTGCTGGCAAAGGATGCGATGTTTGGCATTCTGTTAGCCACCTGGCGGCAGATGGTATCAAAGCTCTTGAAGGTTGCGCCCTCTACGATATGCTCCTGGCAATACTCGATGATGCGATGGAACTCATCCAGACTCTTGGTGGTCTGGGAATAGAGATAGATATCACGGTTGAAATCCAACTTACCTACTTCCTTCAGATGCTCTACATCCTCCAACTTCTCTACCACGAGGGCATGACTCTCGGTCTGTCCTACCAGACCCAACACCTCGGCATGACCTTTCTTGCCGAAGATGACAATCTGCGCCTCAGGATTGCTCACATACTGCTTCTTGATGCGGCGCTGCAACTGGAGTACTACCGGACAGGTAGCATCAATAATCTCAATATTGTTCTTCTCTGCCAGCGCATAAGTCTCAGGCGGTTCACCATGGGCACGAAGCAGCACCTTCACATCGTGAAGCTCCTTCATCTCCTCATGGTCGATGGTGATGAGTCCCGCCTCATGCAGGCGCTCCACCTCCATACCATTATGCACAATATCACCCAGGCAGTAGAGTGTACTGCCCTTTTCCAACTCTTCTTCAGCTTTCTTGATGGCAGTGGTTACGCCGAAGCAGAAACCACTACCATGATCTATTTCTATCTGCATTACTTTACATTTATTCTAATTACAACTTTGGCATTCTCCGGATCATTGGTAATCATGAGAATACGAGGATGCTTGGCACGCGACTTCTTCAGATCGGCAGCCACGGCTGTCACCTTCATCTTCACGGTCTCTCCCGGCTGAATCTTGCTCTTCTTCAACTGTACCTGCAAGCCCATGGTAAACATCTGCATGCTTCGGATATCCAAAACCGACTTACCCCTGTTGGTAACCAGGATTTCACCCTTGCGCTTCTTCTTGCCGTTGAAGCTTCCCAGATTCAGATCGGTAGTAGAGAGTTCCACCTTCGGTGCCTGTTCCTTCTGCTCAGCAGTCAACTTGTCGAAACTTGGCAGGAGAACGGCAGAAACCACGATTTCCTTCTCTGGAGCAATCTTGTCACCAGGACGCTCACCCAGATAAACAGAAGTCTGATTCAAGCCGAAATCACGCAGCTTCTTCGAATCCAGCACGAAGGTAATCTCTGCGGAACGGTGAGGAGCCACCTTGGATGGCGAAACCGTCGCCTGGAGATAGTTAGGAAGATGCATGACCACAGGTTCCATCATCTCCTCTGTAGGATTGAAGATATGGATGCGCTGTACCGGACGGTCGCCACGGTTCACGTCATCAAACTCCACCTCCTGGACATCCGACTTGAGTTCGCCAAGCAGTTCATCATACGGACCTGCGAAATCTACCACATTGCTCACTACCCTACCACGCATAGAGAGGATAAAAGGTTCCTCCGATGCATTGCTATAGAGGCATATCTGCTTGTGGAAGGTGCCCATCTGCTTCGCATCATACACCGCCTTGACCAAGAAGCTGTCGCCAGGAGCCACACTGTTCTTCGGATACACCACCTCTGTACATCCGCAACTCTTATACACCTGATGGATGATCAGCGGTTTGCTGCCCTCATTCTTCATCAGGAACTCAGCGGTCACCGGCTTGCGGAATACTACCTGTCCACAATCCACGATCTCGTTCTGAGTACTTATTTTCTGTGCCGACGCAGACACCGCCAACAGCGATGAAAGCATCAATATATTCATTCGTTTCATACTATTCTATTCGTAATTATCAATCCTTATATTAATTATTAACTGTCATCTTATATGCCTCCGTACGACCACCAAACTCCGGACTGTAGGTACACTCTGCCGTGCAGGATCCCGACTGGTAGTCGCCCTTACGGTCAACATAATATTCCATTTCTACGAAATGCTTACCTTTAGATAAACGATCAAAATAGAAATTTGTTGTATTATCCTTAGGAGAAACATAACATTCCATACCCCACTGGTAACCGCTCAGCTGACTGACAGGCTCCAGACAGGCGGCACGTTTGTCCACGATCTTCACGAAATCGTAGTCACGGTCGGCGGTGATGATGAGTGTTACCTTCACCTTCTCTCCCACCTTCGCCTGCGCCTTGCCCCTGCCCTGCGATTCAGCAGGAACGATGACACGGCGCACCTTGATGCCCGATTCGGCAGAAGCGATTTCGCTGATAGGCTGCTTGAACTCTGCATACACGGCACCCCAACTGGTATAATCGCTCTTCTTGTTGATGCTCAGGGTAGATGCCTTACCCGCCTTTTCAGTCTTGACATAACCCAGCGTAGTAGAATCCTGCGGCATCGGGAGCAGCTTGCCATCCAGTTTCAGAACAGCATTCTCAGCCTTTCTGTTCCAGTTGCTTTCATTGCCCTTCATAAAGGCATAGACGGCATCCACGGTGTTCACCGGCGTATCCCAAGACTGGGTACGCTTCGACATCAGGAGCCAGCGCTGCAGTTCCTCGATGGTCTGCTTGTCGTTCGGCTTCAGCATCTGCATCGCCTCTATCACGGATACCTGGGTTGGTATCTTATAGTTTCTCCAGCTATACAATGCCTTGCGGGTATCGTAGTAACGGCCCATCTCCTCGCGATAAACGGCATATTCGTTCACGCTCTGCAGATATTCGCCTGCCTTTTCGCGGTAATCGGCATTCTGCTGGCAGTTCTTGGCGAGCACCACGGCAGCACGTGCCTTGCCATAGATGGTGAAATCGCCGGTCATCTTCGACATCTTTTCCAGGAGATAAGTCTTGTCAGCCTCCTGATTCTGCTTCATCTTTCTGCCATCCATCGAGAGGATGTAGAGATAATGCAGCGCCTGCTCGCTAGGACTCACCTTGTGCTTCTTCTCCTCCATCTTCTTCATTTCTCTCACTTCCTGGGCTGTCTGCCAGGAGAGATAATTGATGGCGGAAGTCAGCATCTTGGCGGTAGATTTCTGAACGCCGGCAACGGCATTCAGACGAACCATCATTTCGGCTACCGACGTTGTCATATATCTGCTGCCCTTCATTCCCTTCCACCAGGAGAAGGAACCGTCAGCATTCTGCAACTTCTTCAGTTTCTCCACCTGATTCTGCAAGCGGATGGTCTCCTGAGAGAGATTCTTCTGAGAATGATTATCCAAAGAGAGAGTCTTCTGGATATGGGTGGTGATGGTATTGGCATAGATGGCAGACATCAGCGAGATGGCATCCTCCTCATCCGGATTACTGATAGCTGGCAGCGCCTTCACCATCAGCCAACTTGGGTTATTGGTGTACTCGATGGTTACCTTTGCCTCTTCAGCGCCCTTCGCCTGCTTGCCCTCCTTGTTCAGGAAGAGTTTGCTCAGGTCGAAGTTCTGCTCACCCTTCTGATGCAGGGTGATAGGCAGGGTGTTCACCACGAGTTCACGGTTGCTCAAAACCGGCAGATAGTGCTGTTCGCCATCGCTGTAGCCATTACCGGCAGCCACCACCTTATTTATATATACACCTTCTTTCAATCCCGATACATCAAAGGAGACGATGGCTGAACCCTCGGCATCTATCTTATAGCCCTGGGTCTTCTGCCAAACCACCTTGTTGGTCTCCGGGTCGATAATCTGCATGCGGGCGTTGCCGCTCACCTTCTTATCAGAAGTATTGGAGAGCTTAGCCACGATGGTAGCCTTATCGCCTTCACGCAGGAAGCGAGGCATGTTAGGCTGTACCATCACGGTTTTCTGAGCCACAGCCTCATCTACCAGGCATCCGTTTCTCATCTCCTTGTCGTGCGCCAAGCCCATAAACTTCCAGGTAGTCACGCTCTCCGGCAGGGTGAAATTGATAGCCACATTGCCCTGATTATCGCTTTCCAAGGCAGGATAGAAGAAGGCTGTCTCGTTCAGGTTTTCACGAATCTGAACCTTGTCGAGGAACTGTCCTGCGTCTGAGCTAGAACCGCCAGCAAACTGCGGCATCTCCTCTACTACATCAAAAACCTTGTTGACAGATGGAGCAGCCGCTGCAACACGAATCATATTACTCCCACGAGTTTTCATGACTCTCCCTTCTTCCTGAACCAGCTCGTCTTTCTGTATACGAACAGACTCAACGGTTCCGCCAGAAGAACGTTCCAACTTGCTCAGTTCCACCGCTTGCATATAACCATAATAGCTAAAGTATTTGCCATCAAACTGATCCACCTCCAACTCCTTTTCATCATAATACTTGGTAGGATAAGTACCAGCCAATCCCATCTCATAATACTTCAGATTGCTCTTCCAATAGCAGTCTGGCAACCACTGGCTGAATCCCAGCGACATCTTCCAGGTGTGGTCAGCCAACTGGTCGAGCGACTTATCATAAAGTACACTCATCAGCTGTGCCTTGGCTGGCTTGCCGTCGGGAGTCGTAATCTGCAAGGTCCACTTCTCCTTCTGTCCCGGAGTGAGACGGTCGCGGAAAGTCTTCCAGGTGATGTTCAACTTCTTCTCCGGCAAAGGACGGGCGATGCTGATTTTTCTGGTATAGCATTCGCCGTTCTTCACGAAACTATAATTAATCACCACACCCGAAGCATATTCCGGCTTGTAGGTGAATGGCAGGGTAACGATGCTGTCGCCCAACTCCCAGGCGCCTTTCTCCAGCAGTTTGTTGCCAGCGATGATGGAATATACGATGTGCGCTCCGTTTTCAGAAGAACCCACCTGCACATATACCGGCTTTCCATCATGCGGGAAGGTCTTCGCTGTCTGATAATACCATTCGGTGGTTGGCTCCATCGGATGGGTATCCTTGATGCTGAAGAGGGTGAACTTCTGCAGCAGGGTGTCCTGTCCGCAGATTGCCTCCATCTCATGCACTCCTGATGGCAATACAGCCATAGAAATCGGCGCATTCGCCTCGACATCCTTCCATTCGCCCTTGTCGATGCGGTACTTCAGGTTGCTGGATATCTCCATACCGCTGGCATTGCGGTAAGCAAAGGTCACCGTCTTCAGACTGTCTGCCTCAATACGCTTAGGAAGATTCACCGTGAGGATGGTTGGCTTGGTGCCCAGAGGCAGACTCATCACACCCTCGTGGCTCTCACCGCTGATGTCGGTAACGATGGCTGAGACCTCGAAGTTGAAGAAACGGGCGATGCGCATGAAATCGCTCCTATCAGCCTCGTCTTTTCCTGACAAGGAAGCCTCCAGCGGAATCTCCACGTCGAAGGTTCCGTCCTCACGAGTCACGCAACTGTCAGTCTTCACCAACTGTCCGGCAGAGCCTGCGCCCCACCACCAGAGCTGGTTTCTGCGGGTCACCTGATACTCCACTTTGGCGCCCTGCACTGGTACACCGGCGTAGGTCTTTGCCGAAGCCTTCACCACTACGGTGTCGCCCCAGTTATATTTCTCGTTCACCTTCGGGAAGGTAATCTCGAAGGTTGGACGCTTGTATTCCTCCACACGGAAGGAACTGTTAGCTCGGTTATTCACGGATACATGATACATGCCTGTCTGTCCACCTTGAGGCAATTCGAAATCCACAGATGCCGTACCATATTCGTCGGTTGTAGCCTTCTGCTCAGCCACCTGCTTCCAGTTGGCATCCCTCAGGATAAACTTCAGTTCCATGCTCTTTCCCGGCACACTGGCATCCAGGCCTTTCTTCACGATGTAGGAAACGGCAGTGGCATGCACCTTCTGTCCCGGACGATAGATGGCACGGTCGGTAAACAACTGATATTTCACCTCATCATCCTTCTTCTCGTAATAGCGGGCACGTGAGAGGTAGATATCCTTGGCAGGCGTAAACTTGTCATTGCTGGTGGAAATCAAGACGTTTCCATCCACATTCTTGAAGTAAGCCTCGCCCTGGTCATCTGTCGTCATTCGGGCATGAATGACTCTCTTGAACTTGCCCGTCTTGTCGTCATAGTTTCTGTCATAAAGCACTATCTTCGCACCTGGAACAGGTTGACCGTCGGTAGCATTCACCACCACATAGCGATGCCTGTCATCAGGCAACTGCTGAATCATCACCGCCAGATTGCTGACATAGAAGAGTTCTCGCTGCGGAGCAATGCCGGTATTATCCGAATTCACCTCCATCAGATAGGCGCCTAATGGCAGATTGCCTCCTATTTCGATGGAATCCTTCACCTCTTCGTAATCCGGACGACCATAGTAGTTGCGGCTGAAATCCTTCTGATGCAGCTTCGCAGTCTTCTTCAGGAGCATCTTATAGGTAGCCTCATCCTGGACATCATATTCATTATCCGCTGTGATATTGAGACGGGAAAGCCGAATGTTCAGATTCTGGAGATTGCGCACATTCAGATGCACCCACTTTTTTTCCGAAGGGCGAAGCACCAATGGCATATCCTGCACCTGGAACATCGGTTCGGTGAGTCGCTTCTGCGCATTCCTCAGCACATTCATTCTCGACCATCCGCCCCATCTATTCAGTGCATAGTTGATATAGTTGAGCTTATCCAGCGGTTTTGCATCAGTAGCACCTTCCATGAAGCGGAAGTGCTCCACGGCAAGTTCGCCTGCCTCCGGAATATCCTGATAGACGTGGATGAGCGAGTCGATGGTATTCAGATACTTCGACTTTCTGACCTCTCTTACGTCATCCTGGCGGTATTTCTCGATAAGCTTGTAGGCACAGAGACAGGCTGCACCCCGATTTTCCACCTTATTATAATAGGTGTACATCAGCAGATACGCCTCCTTGCTGTCAGCTTCGAAACCGATGAGATGCAGCAGATCGTTCTTGAATGAACTGCCATCCACACCCTTCAGCGTCAACGGCACATACCCGGTAGAAGCATTTCTGGCAAGAAGTTCAGGCTGCTCCAGGGCTTTCTTGAAGAACTCCTCGCTCTTCTTCCCATTCACCTCCCTATACACCTTGCCGAGCACGGCATATCTCACAGCCTTCAGCACGGGGTCTTTCGCTTTCAGTGCTTCCGTTTCCATCCGCTTCACGTTCGGTGTCAGCGAGTCGGGCGAAATCTCTCTCCAGAGTATAGCTTGCCTTATCTCAGCCGCCAGCAGCTGGCCGTAGTCTTTCGCCGCCGTAGCCTTGGAGATGATTTTCTTCATCACCCCTATCTCGCTCTTGGGCTGATCCTTCTGAGCGATGATATCAGCTTGCTTCCACAAGTTGTCGTAGGTTTGAGCCGTTGCTTGCAGCATGGCAAACACGGTTATGAGGAGTGTTATAATGTTTCTTTTCATAAGCCAATCGTATATTATGTTAATCGCTAATTGTTAAACATCTAACTTTTCAATGCAAAAATACAAAAAATATCTGTTTTCTAACCTATAAACTGAAACTTTTTATTATCTTTGCACCAAATTCATGCAAAAATTCTAAAAATAAACATTAAAAAAACAATGGTAGAGAAAAAGTATGGTCATTTTGATGACGCCAATCGCGAGTACGTGATTACTGACCCAAAGACCCCATGGCCTTGGATCAACTATTTGGGTAACGAGGATTTCTTCTCGCTTATCTCCAACACAGCAGGTGGGTATTCTTTCTATAAGGATGCCAAGTTCCGTCGTCTCACCCGCTATCGCTACAACGGGGTACCTATGGATAATGGTGGTCGCTACTTCTACATCAAGGATGGCGATACCGTCTGGAATCCAGGCTGGAAACCATGCAAGACGCCACTCGACAGCTATGAGTGCCGCCACGGTATGAACTATACCCGCATCACGGGCAGCAAGAACGGGGTGGAGGCAAGCGTTCTCTTCTTCGTTCCCCTCCATACCTGGGCAGAGGTTCAGAAGATGACGCTCAAGAACCTGTCGCAGGAAGCAAAGACCCTCAAGGTGTTCTCCTTTGCAGAATGGTGCCTCTGGAATGCCGCTACCGATATGGAGAACTTCCAGCGCAACTTCTCTACAGGCGAAGTGGAGGTAGAAGGATCTACCCTCTATCACAAGACGGAGTACCGTGAGCGCCGCAACCACTACGCTTTCTATACTGTAAATACAGAGATTCAGGGCTACGATACCGACCGTGAGAGCTTCATCGGACTCTACAACGAGTTTGCCGAACCGGAAGCTGTACTCGAAGGCAAGCCACGCAACAGTTTTGCCCACGGATGGAGCCCTATCGCATCACATTATATAGAGGTAACCCTGCAGCCGGGCGATAGCCGCGACCTCATCTTCCTCCTGGGATACGTAGAAAACGAACAGGATAAGAAGTTCTCTGCCAAGAAGGTGATCAACAAGGAGAAGGCACATCAGCTCATCAAGAAGTTCGATACCACCGAAAAGGTGGATGCAGCCTTTGCTGAACTCAACCAGTACTGGGATAACTTGCTGAACATATTCACCGTGAAGAGCGGAAACGACAAGCTCGACCGCATGGTGAACATCTGGAACCAGTATCAGTGTATGATAACCTTCTGCATGTCACGTTCTGCAAGCTTCTTCGAGAGCGGCATCGGCAGAGGCATGGGCTTCCGTGATTCCAACCAGGACCTTGTGGGCTTCGTTCATCAGATACCTACCCGTGCCCGCCAGCGCATCATCGACATCGCCAGTACCCAGTTCCCAGACGGCGGCTGCTATCACCAGTATCAGCCGCTCACCAAGCGTGGCAACAACGACATAGGTGGCGGTTTCAACGACGATCCATGCTGGCTCATCTTCGGAACCGTGGCATATATCAAGGAAACGGGCGACTTCTCCATCCTCTCAGAGCAGGTGCCTTTCGATAATCAGCCAGGCAGCGAGGTGAGTCTCTTTGAACATCTGAAGATTTCGATGAACCACGTCATCAACAACCTGGGTCCTCACCAGCTTCCACTCATCGGAAGAGCCGACTGGAACGACTGTCTGAACCTGAACTGCTTCTCCTGGGACCCTAACGAGAGTTTCCAGACCACCGAAAACAAGGGCGAAGGAAGCAAGGCAGAGAGTCTGATGATAGCCGGACTCTTCGTTGTAACCGGAAAGGACTACGTGGCGCTGTGCAAGCAGCTTGCCAAGGAAGCCGCGAACAGCCATGAAGGCACTATCGCCGGACTTACCGAGGAAGATTACCTGGTAGAAGCCGAGCGCATGCAGCAGGCAGTAGATGCGATGAGCGATGCCGTGAAGCAGCATGGATGGGACGGCGAATGGTTCTTGCGTGCCTACGATTTCTTCGGCAACAAGATAGGCAGCAACGAGAACGAGGAAGGCAAGATCTTCATCGAGAGTCAGGGCTGGTGTACCATGGCTGGCATCGGACTGGAAGAAGGCCTCTGCGCCAAGGCACTGAATAGCGCCAAGGAGCGCCTGGAGTGCGAGCACGGAATGGTGCTGAACAACCCAGCCTACACCACCTATCATGTAGAGATGGGCGAGATTTCATCCTATCCTGAAGGTTACAAGGAGAATGCCGGCATCTTCTGCCACAACAACCCTTGGGTCATCATCGGCGAAACCGTTGCCGGACGTGGCAATGATGCCTGGAACCATTATACCAAGATTCTCCCAAGCTATGTAGAGGAGAAATATCAGACCCTGCACAAGGTGGAGCCATACGTCAACTGCCAGATGGTAGCCGGCAAGGATGCCGCCAAGCCAGGCGAGGGCAAGAACTCCTGGTTAACGGGTACAGCCGCCTGGATGTGGTACACCGTATCTGAATTCATCCTCGGCATCAAACCGGATTACGAGGGATTGAACATCGACCCATGTCTGCCAAGCACCGCCCATGAATACGAGGTTACCCGCAAGTTCCGTGGTGGCGAATACCACATCATCGTGAAGAATCCTGAAGGCAGGGAGAAAGGCGTGAAGCAGATTACCGTAGATGGAAAGGTCATCGATGGCACCATCGTTCCTTGCCTGGAAGGCAAGCACGAAGTGGTGGTTGAAATGTAAGAATAGTGAATAATGATTCGTGAATAGTGATTCATTATCAGTGATGAAAAAAACTCCCATGACAAGCTTCATGGGAGTTTTTTGTATTTATAACCTAAAATCTAACCTACATTCAATACAGATATAATTGGTCTAAGACCATACCATCATCCAGAGCCTTGATGCTGAGGAGATGTTTCTTCCGCTTGGTGATGGGCAGCTGGATGCGCACACGAGCCTGGCATTGCAGGGTGTTCACCTTCCACTGTTCGCTTCTTCCCTTAGTCTGATACTCCTTGACAACTGGATTTCCACCATCCAGCGAAAGGGCGAACCGTAACTTGTTATCCACAGGATGAGTCGAACTCATCCTTTCGCTCCTTAGGCAGATTGCCTTTGCTATCGCCTTGTTGAGCATCTTTTCAATTCTCTCAGATTCATCTGCCAGCTCATTGTAATCTGCCAGGCGGGCGTTGATATACAGCTCACTCCAAGGCAGGTCGCTGATGATGCTGTATTTCTTGTCCCGTTCCTCACATCTCGTGTTGCCCAGGAACTCCGGCTTGCGGATGTATGCCAGGCGATAGCTCTCCTGCATCACAGGCAACATCATCTCTGCCAACTGCTTGCCGAACTCGCGGGTCCAGAAGTTCATCTCGTGCTGAGCCAGCCAATCATTATTAGGCAGCAGATCCTTGTCGGCACTGTCGCCCGGATAGATTCTGTTCATGTTCCACGCCATATCCAGAATCTGAAATTTCATCTCACTTCCAAGCACCTTCTTGATGTCGCCCTGCAACATTTTCAATGCAGTCTTAGCCACAGGTGCCATCTGCGTGGTATCACCTTTTATAACCACCGGGCTTTCAGTCTTGAGGTCGAAGGCAAATGATGATAGGCTCATCCATGCGGTCAGACCTGCGAATAACATCTTTTTATATCCCATTTATATCCATCATTTAAAGGTTATTTGTATTTTCATCTGCAAAGATAATGCAAACGAGCGCAATGTAAGCTTGCTTACAAATTGCCGAGTGCAGCTTATCTTCTGCAAAGGTAATACAAATAAAGGAATAGGAATGCGCAAAATTCATCAAAAAACAGTAAAAATTCATCAATCATTGCGCTTTTCGAGTTTTTTTTGTACTTTTGCAGCCGATAACGCATCTGGCGGTAAAAAAAATAGTTTTAAAAAAGAAAGAAATAACAAAAAAAAAGATAAATGAAAAAGATATTATACTTTGTGACAGCCTTGGCTGCCACATCCTTTATCACGACAATGGGTACAAGCTGCAAGTTTGCACCCGATCAGCACGACGGCGACACGGTAGCCGCCAGTGAGTTTTATCCGATAGATACATCAGCTATCCACGCCAAGAAGATGGCGAAGATGGCGGCAATCAAGGCCGGCAAGGATAGTGTGGGCATCTACTACATAGGCAGTGGTTCCACCAAGGACATCATCCAGCTCGTCTCCTATCCATCCCGCCGCGATACAATGATATACAGCAAGACCCGCCACATCAAGGTAAAGGGTAATGCCGATATCAACCACGTGGTCCGCGTAGATTACTACCTGCTCAACGGCAAGGATTCATTAGTGAAATATGTGGAGGAAGTGGAGCTCAAAACAAATCATTGAGCACCACTTCATTCTGGGCAATGCCCGAATACATATTCCGCTGAAGACCATAACTGCTGATAAATGTCAGCTGTATCGACTTTCGGGTCTTCGTTTCCTCCATAAAACGGACGATTTTGTTTCTCAGAATCTTCTCGTAATCCTTATTGATAGCAAACTCACTTTCCGAAAACTTCATTTCGCAAAGATTGATGGTATTGTCACCACGCTCTATCACCATGTCTATCTGGGCTGCCCGCTCCGCCGATCCGGCATCACTCTTGCTTCGCCAGGAATACAACTGGGTAGCCACACCAGAAATTCCCAACCGCTGCTTCACCCGGTCGATATGATTCATCGCCAATATCTCGAAAGAGACTCCAGCCCAGGCATAAAAACGGGGCGTGCGCTGCAACTTACTCCAATACAGAAGATTACGGAATGAACTATCGCGCAGGAAACGGAAATAGAACAAGGTGAAGAAATCTACCAACTGATAGAGAGATTTTCGGGTGGAGCAGCCATAGTTGACATACTTTCTGATGAAACCGCAGGATTCCAGATTGTCGAGAATCGTGGTCAACGATTTGCCCGACTTCATCCCGGTGGCATCGGCTATTTCCGAGCGCATCATACCATAGCCACGCTCGTTCAGGCATTCTACCACCTTGACGTATGCCTCAGAATCCTTAAACAGAGAGCGAAAGAGAATCGTAAACTCATTGTACAACTGACCATTGGGATTGAACAGCAAACGGTCTATATTCTGAGCCAAACTTAATCGCTCATCAAAAAGGTTCAGATAATATGGGATTCCTCCCAATATCATATAAAGTTCTGCCAGTTCATATCTGGACAACATCATCCCCTTAGTCTTCAGGAAAGCTTCCGACTCCCCAAGAGAAAAAGGCTGCAGGAAAAGGCGATGGGTAAGGCGACCATAAAGTCCACCATGGTTATTGATGAGTTTATCCATCATCCAGGAAGTGGCAGAGCCACAGACAATGAGAACGATGTCGCGACGTGCCGAAGCCCATCCATTCCAGAAATGCTCCAAGGCTGAAATAAAATTAGAACCCGCAGTATCCATCCAAGGCAGTTCGTCGAGAAAAACCACCTTGCGTTCTATCCCGTTTAAAGAATCAAGATAAGTGATAAGCATTTCGAAAGCATCGAGCCAGTCGTGGGGAACAGAGGTTACATTCCTGTCGTAACGTCGAAGCGTATAAAAGAAATTTTTCAACTGCTCCAGTGTGGTTCCTCCCGCCAATCCTGATGTCTGAAACACCATTTCCTGCTCAAAATATTCGCGCACAAGAAACGTTTTCCCCACTCTGCGGCGTCCGCATACAGCCACAAATTCCGACTGCCTTGACTCGTAAATACGCGCCAAGGTATCTTGTTCACTCTTTCTACCTATGATATTATTCTTCATCTTCTTATTCTCCTGCTTTAATTTCTAACCATCTGCAAAAATAGCAAGAAAAAAGCAATTATTGGCTAATTCTTATATAACTTTTAGCCAATAGCACCTATTTTTAAGTATTATTGGCTATAATGAGCGGCACATTTAGCCAATAACGAAAAAACTCTGCACAAAAAAGGCTAGCATGCAAAAACGCACGCTAGTCTTTTTCGTATTTTATCTAACCTGAATTTCAAATCACTAAATAGCCTAAGCCTATAACTATAAACTAAGCCTAAAATTATAAACTAATCATAAAATCCCGGCTGCTTGTATTCTATGCCCAGCTCATCATCCACTGTAGCGATGACGCCCTGAATCTGGCCCATGGCAAACATGCGGCCCAGGAGGGTGTAACCGGCATTGTGGCCGTGGTTGCTCTCATCAAACACACCACCTGGCTCATCGGTGAAGGTCATGCCATGATCTACTCGCATAGGCAATCGGCGACCCGAATTGCACTTGCCTTCCTGCTCTGCCTTCTCGAAGATGCGGCAAAGCTCTATCAGATGGCCACGACCACCCAGGTGAGAAGCTTCGGTGAAGTTACCGTCAGGGAAGATGTAGCAGGAACGAAGGTGAACGAAGTGAGTGCGGTCGGCAAACTGCTTCGCCATAGCCACACAGTCGTTGTGCTCGCCGGCAGAGAAGGAACCTGCACAGAATGTCAGACCGTTGTGCTTGTTAGGCACGGCATCCAGCATCCACTGGATATCCTCGGCACGGCCGATGATTCTAGGCAATCCGAATACAGGATAAGGAGGATCATCAGGATGTACGCACATGTTGATGTCATACTCATCGCAGATAGGCATGATTGCCTCCAGCCAGTATTTCATATTCTCCTGCAGCTTCTTCTTGTCGATGCCATCGTAAAGCTTCAGCAGGTCGCGGAACTTCTGTACAGGAGCCGAGTCACCCTCGCTGAAGTTACCCGAAACAAAGCCCTGAGTCTTGATGATGATGTTCTCTACCAAGGCATGATCCTGCTCTGGAGTAGAAGTCTTCTTGATTTCATCAGCTTCAGCCACGAGGTCTCTGCCCCACTTGTGCTTCTTAGAGAACTCAGCCCAGTCCTCACGGGCACCTTCACGCTGCAGGATGTAGATATCGAAGTAGGCAAACTCGCCCCAGTTCATATAGAGGTTGTTGGCTCCGTTAGGATTCTCGTGTGCCAAATCGGTACGTGCCCAGTCCAAAACCGGCATGAAGTTGTAGCAGATGCACTTGATGCCTTCCTCGCCCAGGTTTCTCAGACTCTCCTTATACACCTCAATCTGATGGTCACGGTCAGGACCGCCATACTTCAGAGTCTCCACCACCGGCAGCGACTCCACTACGCTCCATTTCATACCATAAGACTCGATATACTCCTTCAGTTCGTGAATCTTCTCACGAGTCCAAACCTCACCCAGAGGCACATCGTGCAATGCAGTCACGATACCCTCCACACCTATCTGTTTCAGCTGGGCAAGCGTAATCTTATCCTTCTTGCCAAACCAGCGCCATGTTCTTTCCATATATCTTTATATATAATGTATTGGTTAAATCAAAAAAAAATGAATTATCTTGCAGCAACGTACTTGTGCAATGTCTGTCTTACGGCACCCTTGCCGGCGAAGAGTTCCTTCACCATGCCTTCTATCTGCTCACCGAATCCAGCCTCGTAGAGATCCAGACCGAACACATCCTTGCGAGAATAGAGATTCTTCAGGCAAGAGTAGTCCTGATCCGCCTTGCCTACCTCCAGAGGAGCCACGATGGTCTGGAGTTCTGCCAGCAATGGGTCGGAAGATGGCTCAAATGGCTTCAGGTTATCATCCAATGCCTTGAGATAGCGGGCGTAACCTGCCAGCACCAGCGGAATCAATATCAAATTATTCTTGTCGAGACCACGGTCGATATACTTCTTGATGGTCTCACCGAAACGGATAGAGAGTTTCTGACTGGTATCGGTAGCAATGCGCTGAGGAGCATCTGGCATGAAAGGATTAGGCAGACGCTTGTTGATTACGGTGCCGATAAACTCGTATGGGTTCAATACGCCTGGGTCTGTAACCACCGGCATTGCCTCGATATAACCGATCTTCTGGATAAAGGCACGCAGGTCCTCATCTGCCATCTCGGCAGAAATCAGGGTATAGTCGAGCATGCAGCCATAGATAGACATCGCCGTATGTAGCGGATTCAGACAGGTAGTCACCTTCATGGTCTCCACCTCATCCACGGTCTTGCGGGTTGTATAGAGCGCACCGCCCAACTCCAATGGCGGACGGCCGTTGGTATAGGTATCCTCGCACACGAGATACTGCACTTCCTCTGCATTCACGAAAGGAGCGGTAAAGGTATGCTTCTCAGTGATGATAGTATCATTATCCTCGAAACCATCCTCAGCCAGCATCGCCTGCACCTTCTCATGAGGACGAGGCGTAATCTTGTCGATCATAGACCAAGGATAAGTCACCTTCTTGTCATCGTTGATATAATCCAGGAAATCAGCCTCCACGATGCCATCCTTCACCCAGCGCTCGGCATACGCCTTCACGCCCGCCTTCACGTGGTCACCATTGTGAGAGCAGTTATCAGTTGACTGAAGGGTAACCGGCAGCTTGCCCGCCTTGAATCTCTCGTAGAGGAGTGCGGTAAGCTTACCCATGGCGAAGACTGCATCGAGACCATGAGCCAAATCGGCATCATTGAAGGAATAACCCTTCTCAGTAATGGTAAAGGTAACCATCTGCAGACTCGGTGCCTGGAAAATCTGAACCAAGCGAGCCCAATCCTCACCAAACTGCTTGTCAGCCTTCAGACTCTCCGTGATAGAAGCGATGACCTTCTTCTCGATGGTGCCGTTAGACTGGAGGCTCACCAGAAGCGAGAGGTTATGGTAAGGGCGATAAGCCTTGTCGATGATTTCGTAGTCGAAGCTTTCAGCCACGATGACGCCACGGTCGTACTTACCGGTGTTGAGAGCATCGTTGAGGATAGCGGCAGGAAACGCACGGAAGATGTTTCCTGCGCCAAAGTGAACCCAAGTAGGCTCATCGTGAGTCTTCTTGGCAACTGCTGCAATATCATAATGAGGAAGCTGATAACCTTTAGCTTCCCATTCTGCAGCCTGAAAATTTTCAGAAAGAATGTCGTTCAGTTTCATACTTTTATATTTTGATGTTGTTTTATGTATTCGCCTACAAAAATACGAATAAACATCGAATCTCCCTCACATTTTCGCAAGAAAAAACAAAAACTGAACGAATAGAAATCTATTTTGAACAAAAAAGCATCCCCCACCCTTACATCAAAGTAAGAATGGGGGATGTTCATTCAAGATACTATTTTCCATTCCAGGCAGTTCACCTCGTCCTTCACCGAGAAGTTCAAGCCTATCTTCACCACCTTCTTGCCGCTCATCTT
>ENA-UESD01000975-UESD01000975.1-human-gut-metagenome-genome-assembly--contig:-NODE-975-length-24367-cov-3.655249_pt1 | contig 24367 bp, 20 predicted proteins | sample MGYA00242985_ERZ507986 | MGnify/ENA primary metagenome ERZ507986 (study PRJEB26167, sample SAMN06115408) | human gut metagenome | host: Homo sapiens | place: China:Guangxi | collected 2016-04-06... | reverse complement strand
ACGTTGATTTCCACCTCGAGGCCGAGAGAATCGCGGTATTCCTCGAGAACCGGCGCGATCTCTTCCCTGAGGAATTCCGCCGTCTGCTGCGGCGCACGGCCGACATAGCGGGACGGCTCAAGCACACTCTCGAGCTGCGCCAGGGTCACACCAAAGGCAGGATCGCCCGCAATACGTTCGAGCAGGTCGTTGACTCCGTCGCCCTGCTTAACCCGTCGGGCAGCTTCCATCGAATGCACACGGATGCGCTCATGCAGTTCCTGCCGGTCGCCGCCGCGCTTGACGCAGTCCATCATAATGTTTTCGGTGGCCATAAACGGCAGTTCCCGCCGCAGGTCGCGGTCGATCACGGCGGTATTGACCACCAGGCCGCCGGAGACGTTGATGACCAGTGACAGGATCGCATCCACCGCGAGGAAACCCTCCGCGACGCTGATGCGCTTGTTCGCGCTGTCGTCGAGGGTGCGCTCAAACCACTGGGTAGCGGCGGTAATTGCCGGATTGAGCGCGTCGGTGATCACATAGCGCGCAAGAGAGGCGATGCGCTCACTGCGCATTGGATTGCGCTTGTATGCCATCGCAGATGAGCCGATCTGATGCTTTTCAAACGGCTCCTCCACCTCCTTGAGATGCTGGAGCAGGCGGATATCGTTGGAGAATTTCGACGCGCTCTGTGCGATGCCGGACAGGGTGGCCAGATACATGGAATCGAGCTTGCGGGGATAGGTCTGTCCCGACACAGCAAAGCAGCCGCTGTATCCCATCTTTTCGGCGATGCGGCGGTCGAGCCGACGGCACTTCTCGTGATCGCCCTCGAACAGCTCCAGGAACGACGCCTGGGTGCCGGTGGTACCCTTGGAGCCGAGCAGCTTCGCCTGCGACAAGCGATAGCGCACTTCCTCAAGATCCATCAAAAATTCCTGAATCCACAGCGTCGCGCGTTTGCCGACGGTGGTCGGCTGGGCAGGCTGGAAATGGGTAAACGCAAGGGTGGGAAGATCCTTGTATTCGTCAGCAAACCGGCTGAGCTGTGCAATGGCGTTGACCAGCTTTTTCTCCACCAGCCGCATCGCATCGTTAAGAATAATCAGATCGGTATTGTCACCGACGTAGCAGCTTGTCGCCCCCAGATGGATGATGCCGCGGGCACCCGGACACTGCTGGCCGTAGGCATAGACGTGCGCCATCACATCGTGGCGGACTTCCTTTTCGCGCTGTGCGGCGACTTCATAGTTGATATCCTCCGCATGCGCCTTCAGCTCTGCGATCTGTTCGTCGGTGATGGGCAGGCCGAGCTCCTGTTCGGTTTCGGCAAGTGCAATCCACAGCTTCCGCCAGGTGCGGAACTTGTTGTCGGGGGAGAACAGGTACTGCATCTCGCGGCTGGCATAGCGTGAAGACAGGGGCGATTCATAATTATCCGGCATAGCTGACATCCTCCTGTGCCGTCCGGCTGGCTGTCCGGCGGCGGTTTTATCGCTTTATATTGTACATGCTTTTGCCTGGCGGCGCAAGAGGAAAAGGCCGCGATGCCGAAAGGCAGCAAAAAAAGGCCCTGTCTCACGCCTTTTATGCGCGAGACAGGGTTGTTATCCTCCGGTTCCGGCTCAGCCGAACCACCGATCGGACGTAATAAATCCATAATACTGTTCGGCGGCATCGCCCTGCAGATCACAGTGGCGCATACCCGGCACCTCTACATACGTTACATCGTGCGTTTTTTTGAGCCGTTCGACGAACCGGTCTGAGTGCTGCTGCTTATTCACCGCCGTATCGGCATCGCAGGCTAAGAATATTTCCTCTGCCCGCCCGTCCCGGATCGCTCTGGCGGACTGCTTCACGCCGACTACCCTTTCCCGGGACGCAAGTGCTGTCAACACAGGGGAGACCTCCTGAAAATACATGGCAAAATCCGTGGAATCATAATCCACGCAGTTTGAAATTATAGCATGGGTGTCCAAGCTCGTCAAGCATTTTTCAAAAATAATCTTTGCTTTTTGTGCCTTTCTTCACTTTTCGCAAGTTTCCGGCGTTTTTTCGTCTGTTTTCCGTCATTTTTTCGGAAACCGTCTGTCTCTGTCACTCCTACGCCGTGTTGAAAGCTCTCCCACCCGAAAGCCACCCGCTTTCTGTGCCCAAGAAAAAGCGGCATGGCAAATGCCATGCCGCTTGAGACTGCCGTAAAAACGGCGCCGCCGCTATTGCGAAATCAGCCCGGAGGCCAAGTCATATCCCGGCCGGACAGCACATGGAAGTGCAGGTGGAACACGCTCTGTCCCGCCTGCTCCCCGATGTTGGACACCACGCGGTAGCTCTCCAGACCCAGCTCCTTCGCCAGCTTGGCAATGACCTCAAAAATGTGGGCCACTACGGCGCTGTTTTCCGCCGTGACAGCGGAAACAGAGGCAATGTGGGCCTTGGGAATCACCAGAAAGTGTACAGGGGCCTGGGGTGCGATGTCATAAAAGGCATAGCACAGATCGTCCTCATAGACCTTGTTGCTGGGAATTTCCCCGGCGCTGATCTTACAAAACAGGCAATCGCTCATATCATTCACTCCTTTCGCAGTTCGTTCTTATTTCGTATGCTCCGGCACCACGGCAAAGGTCACCAGATCCTCCGTCCCATCGTTGATGAGCGTGTGGCTGGAGCCTCTGGGGCAGTAATGACAGGTGCCGGGCGTTACCCGCTCCCACACTCCGTCACAGAGCACCTTGCCCGTGCCGGAGAGGAAATACATGATCTCGCTGCTGGTCTCATGGGTGTGCAGGCCGATGGAAGCCCCCGGTGCCAGGACGCTTCGCATGATTTTATTGTCCGCATCGGCCACGGACTGTAATTGGGCCTCGCCCTCGCCGCCCTTCATGTGGGGCACAACGGTGCGCGCAAGCTCGTCAAAACGAATCAGCATACGCGCTCCTCTTACAGCTTACCGGCCACGAAATCGTCCACGGCCGCCAGCGCATCGTCCACCTTGCTGGGCTCCGTGCCGCCGCCCATGGCGGAGTCCGGCTTGCCGCCGCCCTTGCCGCCGGTGACCGCCGACACGGCGCGCACAAGATCGCCCGCGCGGATGCCCCTGGCCACGGCGTTCTTACCGCAGACGGCCACGAACGTGACCTTGCTCTCCGTCGCCGTCGCAAGCACCGCGACCGTGTCCGGATCCTTATCACGCAGGAAGTCGCCGAGCTTGCGCAGGTCGCCGGCCTCGAGGTCGGTGCGCGTCGTCGTGATGACCTTGATGCCGCCGATGTTCTTCGAGGCATAGAGGAAACGGTCGACGTCGCTGTGCAGGATCTTCTCTTTCATGCGCTCAACGTTCTGGCGCGCCTCCTTGAGCTCCGCCGTGAAGCCCTTTGCCTTGGCAATGAGGTCGGCGGGCTTGGCGTGCAGCACCTCGGCCGCCGCGTACATGCGGCGGTTGACGGCCTCCATCTCGCGCAGGTAGGCCTTGCCGGTGATCGCCTCCACGCGGCGCACGCCGGACGCGACCGAGCTCTCGCCCGTGATGCGGAACGGGCCGATCTTGGCGGTGTTGTCCACATGCGTGCCGCCGCAGAGCTCAACGGACTTGCCGCCCATGTTCACCACGCGCACGAGATCGCCGTACTTCTCACTGAAGAGCGCCGTCGCGCCGCTGGCCTTGGCCTGCTCCATCGACATCTCGGACACGGTGACGTCCATGCCGTCAAGGATCCAGTCGCCGACGATCTCATTGACCCGCTCCAGCTCCTCGGGCGTGATGGCCGAGAAATGCGTCAGGTCAAAGCGCAGGCGATCCGGCTCCACGAGCGAGCCCGCCTGATGCACGTGATCGCCCAGCACCTCGCGCAGCGCGGCCTGGAGCAGGTGCGTGGCCGAGTGCGCACGCATGATCGCCTTGCGGCGGTCGGTATCGATGCGCGCCGTGACGGTCTGCTCGACCTGCAGGCGGCCGGAGTGCATCACACCGTGGTGCAGGAATTTGCCGGCCTTGTCCTTCTGGACGTCCGTCACCTGGAAGAGCGCGCCGTCCGTCTCAATGACGCCGTTGTCGGCCACCTGGCCGCCCATCTCGGCATAAAACGGCGTGCAGTCGAGCACGAGCACGCCCTGCTTGCCCTCATCGATCTCCGAACAGACCTCACCGTCGCAGACGATGGCCAGGATCGTGCCCTGATCGACCGTGTGGTCATAGCCGGTGAATTTCGTCGGCGTCGTGTCCAGGCCGAGGTCCACACCGGCCCATGCCAGGTCGCCGAGCGCCTCGCGCGCCTTTCTCGCGCGCACGCGCTGCTGCTCCATCAGCTCCTGGAACGCATCCTCATCCACGGTCATGTCCTGCTCCTGCACCATCTCGCGGGTCAGGTCGATTGGGAAGCCGTAGGTGTCATAGAGCTTGAACGCATCCGCGCCGGAGAACACCCGCTCGCCCTTGGCCTGATGCTCGGCGAGCAGGTCGGAGAAGATGTGCATGCCAGCGTCGATGGTCTTGGCGAAGTTCTCCTCCTCGTTGCGGATGACGCGGGTGATATACGCCTGCTTCTCGCGCAGCTCGGGGTACTGGCACTCGTTTTCGTGCACGACCATATCCACGACCTGATACAGGAACGGTTCGTTGACGCCGAGGAGCTTGCCGTGGCGCGCCGCACGGCGCAGCAGACGGCGCAGCACGTAGCCGCGGCCCTCGTTCGACGGCAGGATACCGTCCGAGATCATCATGACGGAGGCGCGGATATGGTCGGTGATGACGCGCAGGGACACGTCGGTCTGGTGGCTGTCACCATAGTGCGCGCCGGTGATCTCGCTGACCTTGTGGGTGATGTTCATGACGGTATCGACGTCGAAGAGCGAATCCACGCCCTGGCAGACAACGGCCAGACGCTCAAGGCCCATGCCGGTGTCAATGTTTTTCTGAACGAGATCGGAATAGTTGCCGTTGCCGTCGTTGTCAAACTGGGAAAAGACGTTGTTCCAGACCTCCATATAGCGGTCGCAGTCGCAGCCGGGCGCGCAGTCCGGCTTGCCGCAGCCGTAGGCTTCGCCGCGGTCAAAATAGATCTCCGAGCAGGGACCGCACGGGCCGGAGCCATGCTCCCAGAAGTTATCGTCCTTGCCGAGGCGGGTGATGCGGCTCTCGGGGATGCCGATCTCGTCGCGCCAGATGTTGAACGCCTCGTCGTCCTTTTCATACACGGACGGGTACAGCCGCTCGGGGTCGAGGCCGACCCAGTCCGGGCTCGTCAGAAACTCCCACGACCAGGCGATGGCTTCATGCTTGAAGTAGTCGCCGAAGGAGAAGTTGCCGAGCATCTCAAAATACGTGCCGTGGCGCGCAGTCTTGCCGATGTTCTCGATATCGCCGGTGCGGATGCACTTCTGGCAGGTGCAGACACGGTGGCGCGGCGGCTCCTTGTCGCCCTTGAAGTAGGGCTTCATCGGCGCCATGCCGGAGTTGATGAGCAGCAGACTCGCGTCATCCTGCGGGATGAGCGAGAAGCTCGGCAGACGCAGGTGTCCCTTCGTCTCGAAAAAGCGCAGGAACATTTCGCGCAGTTCATTCAGACCATATGGTTTCATAATCATCTATCCTCCAAATCAAATTCTCTTGCTTCACTCTTTTTGCAGCCGCTCGGAAAGGCTGGGCGCGTCCGCGCGGTAAAACTCCAGCTTGCCGCAGCGCCTGCAGGCATAGATATCGACCTCCAGCGCACCGGAAAAGAGGTTGGACAAGTGGCCGGTCAAAAGGCCGTATTGCCCGAGCTGCAGGGATTCCTGCCCCAGATGCTCCATCTCGCCATGACAACGCAGACAGTCCATAACACGTCTCCTTTCAAAAAAAGATGCCTCCGCCCCATGGACAGGGGCGAAGGCATTCGAGCATTCACGGTACCACCCTGATTGCCGCTCACGCGGCGTCTCAAGTCGTCCTTAACGCGGACAGACGTCCCGGTCGTCCCGGGCCGCTCCGGAGCGGCCGCCATGCTGCCGGCCGAAGGGCTTCCACCGTCCCCTTCTCTCTGCTGACCGGGTGCTGCACAGTTCTTCTCCATCCAAGCGTTCTGTTCTGGATTTTTATATTTTACCACATTCGAGCCGAATGTCAACCGTTTCGGCGGGTAATTTCCGCCGCACGAGCGACAGCGGCGCGGCCCTGCACGGCAGCGGCATGGTAAAGCGCTGCATCGGGTGCGGCACGCTCTCGAGCGGAAGGCCATCGGCATCGCGCAGATCCTGCGCCGTGAAGGTCACGGGCGGCGCGGCGTTCGTGACGAGCTCGAGCGTGTCGCCGACGGAAAACTTGTTGCGCTGCGTCAGCACGGCGCGCCCGCCGGGCGCAACGCCCTCCACAACGGCGCAGACCTCCGCCCCGGCAAAGTAGGCGGAGTTTGCCGTGTACTGCCCCGGCTGACCAAAGTAGAACCCGGTGCTGTACGGCCGGTGGCTGATCTGCAGCACCTCGCGCTGCCAGACCGGGTCGAGCGGCCGCCCGGCGACGGCATCGTCGAGCGCGTGGCGGTAGGCATTCGTGACCGCGCCGACATAATAGGCGCTCTTGGTGCGCCCCTCGATCTTCAGGCTCGTAATGCCGGCCGCCAGCAGCTCCGGCAGGTGATCGATCATGCACATGTCGCGGGAGTTGAAGATGTACGTCCCGCGCGCGTCCTCCGTGATGTCAAACACCTGGCCGGGGCGCTTGGACTCCGTGAGGCCGTACTTCCAGCGGCAGGGCTGGGCGCAGCGGCCGCGGTTGGCATCGCGCCCGGTGAGATAGTTTGACAGCAGGCAGCGGCCGGAAAACGACACGCACATTGCCCCGTGCACGAATGCCTCGAGCTCCAGCTCAGGCGGTGTGTGGGCGCGGATGGCGGCGATCTCGGCGAGCGACAGCTCACGCGCGAGCACAACCCGCTGCGCACCGAGATCATGCAGCGCCGCGGCAGCCGCCGAATTGACCACGCCGAACTGCGTGCTGACGTGCAGCGCGACGTGCGGCGCATAGCGCTTTGCGAGCGTGATCACGCCAAGATCGGCCGCGATGATCGCATCCACGCCAGCGTCGTCGAGCAGCTCCAGATACGCCGGCAACTGCGCCATCTCGTCATCGCGCGGCAGAGTGTTGCACGTCACGTGCACGGCGGCGCCCTGCACGTGCGCAAGCTGCACGGCCGCGCGGATGCCGTCCGGCGTGAAATTTTCCGCCCCGGCGCGCATACCGAACTGCGCACCGGCCAGATACACTGCGTCTGCACCGAAATGGAGCGCCATTTGCAGGCGCTCCAGATCTCCGGCAGGGCATAACAATTCCGGTTTGTTCATATTCGTCCCCGCTTATTGTGAATAACTCTGTTTGGCCACGAACGCCTGGAACTCGCCATAGTTCGTGAAGAACTTGTGCGTACCGGACTCGGCGTCGAGCGCGTAGTACAGCGCCTGTGTGCTCGCTGGCGAGAGCGCCGCCTTGATGGACGCAAGGCCGGGGTTTGCGATCGGCGTGGGCGGCAGGCCCTTGTTCTGATAGGTGTTGTACGGGCTGTCGATCTTCGTATCCTCCACGGTGAGCACATCCTTGTGCTCCGGCAGGACGTACATGATCGTCGAGTCGATCTGCAGCGGCATGCCCGCAGCAATGCGGTTATAGATAACGGCGGCGATCATGGCGCGCTCATCGTCATTGGCCGCTTCCTTCTCGATCATGGACGCGACCGTGACGACCTCCTGCATGGTCATGCCGCGCTCGTCCGCCTTTTCGAGCATCTCGGCCGTGATGCGGTCGTGGAAGTTCTCCAGGAACTTATTGATGGCGCTCGATGCCTGCATGCCCTGATAGAACTCATACGTGTCCGGGAACAGGAATCCCTCGAGGCGCTTGGCGTCGCCCTGCATGCTCTGGTCGATGAACGAGTAGTTGTAGGAATAATTGGCCGCCGCGTCCATAAGGTCGTCATACGAACAGACGTTTTCATCCTCGAGCTTGCGGAAGATCTGCTCCATCGTATAGCCCTCGGGGATGGTGACCTTGGTCGTGACCATGGCGCCGGAGCCGACCTGCATCTTCTTGACGAGCGCGCGGTAATCATAGTTCGTGCTCAGCTCATACGTGCCGGGGTCAATCTTCGTTTTCGCGTGCGAAACACTGCAGTAAAGCTCGAAGAGGCCCTTATACTTGATGATACCGGCATCCTTGAGCTGCTTTGCCACGTAGCCCACGCTCACCTGATGGCCGGAGCGCTCCTTGGCATTGCCGTCGGCGTCCGTGTACGAAATGGTGACGTCCTTGAACTCGGACTTATCGAGCGTGACCGTCGCCGTGACCGGCTCTTTGTTGAGCGCGAGTACGTCCGACGCCGCCATCCAGCCGACGCAGGCGAGAATGATGCTGATGCTGACGACAAAGGCAAAATAGATCAGGCCGCCGAGGCAGCCGCTGCGGCCGGCGCGGCGCGGCGCTTCCGGCTCTGCCGGGCGCGCAGCGCGCTCAACAGGCGCTGCCTGTACCTCCGTTTCCGGCGCGGAGCGCGGGGCCGGCTGCGGGCGCGCGGCAGGCGCCTGCTCCGTATGGGGGCGAGCCGGCCGCTGCTGCCGCGGCTGTTCGGCGCGCGGCGTCTGCGTCTGGGCCGGGCGGGGCTGTGCATGCGGCTGCGCGGGATGGGGACGCGCGGAGCGCTGCCCCTCCGGGCGCACCGGATGCGGCTGGGCCGGACGCGCGGAGCGCTGTCCCTCCGGGCGCACCGGATGCGGCTGTGCCGGGCGCGCGGGGCGCTGCCCCTCCGGACGTGCCGGACGCGGCTGGGCCGGGTGCGCGGAGTGCTGTCCCTCCGAACGTACCGGGCGCGGCTGGGCCGGATGTGCGGGGCGCTGCCCCTCCGGCTGTTCCGGACGGCGGCGGGCCGGCTGCGCGGCTGCCGAACGCTGCGGGCGGGACGAATCCTGCTCGTCGCGGAACAGCTCATCAAAGTTCTTAAAGTGATCAGACATGGTTCGGTCTCCCTGTCAACATGGAATTCGTTCCTGCCGCCCACACGGCGCAGGAACCCCCATGCCCCGAGGGGCATAAGATAAGGCGACGGACGGAAACGGCGCCGTTTCTCCGGTCACGCCGGAAAACATTGCGCCAGATCCATGCACCGCGCGGGGTCTGGCCACGCAAAAATCAGTTGCGCGGAGAAAGGGTTTTGGTTATGTGCTGCGGAAATAATAATAGCTGTCTCTGGATCATCCTCATTCTGATCCTGCTCTTCTGCTGCGGCGGCTGGGGCAACTGCGGCTGCGACAACAACAACAACAACGGCTGCGGCTGCGGCTGCTAACGGCCTGACACCGATCGGGGCTCCTCCGGGAGCCCCGGTTTTTCCTGTGGGCGCAAAACGCCGTCCTCGGTTATGACGGCGGAAACCGGCACATCGTTCCATTTGGCCGGCAGCGCGTCGAGCAGGAACGCCGCGCGGATCAGCCCCACGGTGCAGCAGTCCACACGCGCCAGAAAGCGGTCATAGTACCCGCCGCCGCGGCCGAGACGCCTCCCTGCGCGGTCATACGCCAGCGCCGGGACGAGCATCAGGTCGCCGGGCTGCGGCAGCAGCGTCCGCGCGCTGCGCGGCGGTTCGGGAATGCCAAAGCGCCCGGGCACGAGCGCACCGTCAAAGCGCGCGAACCGCATCTGCCCATCCGGCTGTGTGACCGGAAGCGCGACCGTCTTGCCGCGCCGCCGCGCCTGCGCAAGGATGGCGTGCGTGTCCACCTCGGGCACGACGCTGCAATAGGCAAAGATCCGCTCCGCCGCCTGAAACGCCGGCAGCGAGAGCACCTGCAGCGTGATGCGCACATCGCACGCGGCGTTCTCCGCCGGGTCGCTCTGCGAAAGCCGGGCGCGCAGCTGCGCACGCAGGGCATCCTTTTCCCCGGAAATGCTCACAGCGCGCTGCGGATGATGGAGAAGATCTCCTCGTGCTTTTCTTCCAGCGCGCGCTCAGCGCCGTCTTTCATAAACGGCACGATCGTCCAGCCATAGTGCGCGGCAGCGAGGCGGCCGATGCGCAGGCAGTTTTCCAGATAGGACACGTCCTGCTCATGAATATCGGCCTTGGTATTCTGCTTTTCCTGCCGGTGCTGCATCCGCTTGAGCGAGGTCGGCAGGTCCACGTCCAGATAGAGCACCAGATCCGGGCGCGGCAGGCCCATCTTGCCGTACTCCAGATCGTACAGCCAGTCAAAGAAGGCCGGCAGCTCCGCCTCCGGCAGCTTGGAACCCTGATGGATGGCGTTTGAGGTCGTGTAGCGGTCCGAGAGGATCAGGCCGCCATTTTCATAGATCTCGCCCCAGTCGGTGCGGTAAGACGCATAGCGGTCGACCGCGAAAAACGTGGACGCCGCATAGGCGTTGACATCCGACGGATGCGCGCCGAACGCGCCGTTGAGATACATGCGGATGAGCGCCGACGACTCCTGGTCGTAGCGCGGAAAGACGATGTGATGATAGGCCATGCCCATCTCGTCAAAACGAGCGCACAGGCGGCGGTACTGCGCGGATTTTCCGCTGCCGTCAATGCCCTCCAGTACAATCAGTTTACCCTTCGCCATGGTGTTTCTTCCCCCGAAGTTTGCAGCCGATGGCCGCAAACAGGAATTTCGGCAGCTTCATCATGCGGCCGATGCGCTTCGGCTCTTTGAGGAGCCGGTAAAACCACTCGAGCCCGAGCTTCTGGAAAAACTTCGGCGCACGCTTGACATTGCCGGCGAACACGTCCAGACTGCCGCCGAGGCCGGCCATGAGGCCGACGCGCAGGCGCGGTGCGTTGCGCTGCATCCAGAGCTCCTGCTTCGCCGCGCCGAGGCACACGAGCAGCAGATCCGGCTGCGCAGCGTTGATCTTCTCCACCACGGGGTCGTCGTCCTGAAAATAGCCGTCGTTCGTCCCGGCGATGACGAGGCCGGGAAAACGCTCACGCATTTTCTCCGCCGCCGCATCCGCGACGCCGGGCTTGGCGCCCAGCAGGAACACGCTTTTGCCCTCCTGCCCCATCTGCGCCATCAGCGCCGAGGCAAAGTCGATGCCCGGCAGCTTCGCGCGCAGCGGCGTGCCGAGGATCTTCGCGCCGTAGATCACGCCGATGCCGTCCGGCAGCACGAGATCCGCTCCCTGTACGGCCTGCATGGCCGCGGGATCGTCACGGCAGAGCATCACGATCTCCGGATTCGGCGTGACGACATAGGCCGCGCGCCGCTCCGCCATCAGGTCACGCGCACGCGCGACCGCTTCGTCCATCGTCAGGCTGTCAAACCCGACGCCCATTACGTCAATTCGCATGAAAACCTGCTTCCTCCGTTATACCTGGGCAAAGACTTCGCCGATCTTCTCATGGATGATGAGATTTGCCTGATCGTCATACGGCGTGGCGCTGCGGTTGATGAGCACCAGCTTGCTGCCCCGGTAGTAATTCAAAAGTCCGGCCGCGGGGTACACGGCCAGCGACGTGCCGCCGACGATGAGCACCTCCGCCTCGCGGATATAATGGACTGCCTTGGACACGACATCGTCGTCCAGGCACTCCTCATAAAACACAATGTCCGGCCGGATGATGCCGCCGCAGTCACAGTGCGGCACACCGGTGCCGTGGTTGACGCGCTCCGCCGGATACGGCCGGCCGCAGCGCATGCAGTAGCAGCGGTGGATGCTGCCGTGCAGCTCGAGCACATTCTTGCTCCCGGCAGCCTGATGCAGGCCGTCGATGTTCTGCGTGATGACCGCCTGGAGCTTGCCCTCGCGCTCCAGCTCCGCCAGACGCAGGTGGGCACGATTGGGCTTGGCCCCGTCGACGACGAGCTTATCCCGGTGAAATTTGTAGTACTCCTCCGGGTGCGCCATGAAGAAGGAATGACTCAGGATCGTCTCGGGCGGATAATCATACTTCTGGTTATACAGGCCGTCCACGCTGCGAAAATCCGGGATGCCGCTCTCGGTCGAGACGCCGGCGCCGCCGAAAAATACGATCCGGTCGCTGCCGTCGATCCACTGTTTTAGCTGCTGAATGTTGTCCATGGACACTGCCTCCTGTTACACTGCCCCAAAAATGGGGGCAAATCTTATCATACAACGCTTCGCGCGCGGGGTCAACTTTGCGCGAGCAGAAAGCGCTCAATGGCCTCGGCCACGCCATCGTGGTCGCAGTCGGGCATGACATACCGCGCTGCGGCCTTCACGTCTGCGATCGCGTTGCCCATTGCGAGCGGCAGGTCGGCGTCGCGCAGGAGCGGGCGGTCGTTTTCCGAGTCACCGATGGCGATCGTCGCGCTGATGGGAATGTTCAGGCAGCGGCACAGCGCCTGCAGCCCGCTCCCCTTATCGGCGCCGATGGCGTTGATCTCCACACCCGCACTCTCGCACGGGACGACCCAGGCGCGCACATCCTGCACACGCGCGAGGTACTTGGCGCGCTCGGTGGAATCGACAAAGTAAAAATCCAGCTTCTCCACGGGATAGGGCGCTGCGAGAAAGCGCCGCTCCATGTCCTCGCAGGCCGTGCAGTGGGATTTGAAATTGTCCACATAGGCATCCATGCCGAAGCGCTGCGGGTCATCGAGCAGCTCCGGGCGGTAGAGCGCCTCGCCGTTGAAGAAGAGGATCGGGAAGCCGTCGAGCCCCTCGAACGCGCGGACAAGCTCTGCCGCGACATCTGCCGGGAGGTTCTGCGCCGAAATGATCCGATCCTGCACGCAGTCGGCCACGGCAGCGCCGCTGGACGTAATGGCATAGCGCATGGCCGGAAACTGCGCCATATACGGCACGATCTGCCGGTAGCAGCGGCCGGTCGTCATGACGACGTGATACCCGCGCGCAAGCGCTGCCGTAACAGCGGCCTCCGTGCGCGGTGTGATCTCTTTTTGGGAATTGAGCAATGTGCCGTCCATATCGACGGCGATGAGCTGATATGCCATGGGACGTTCCTTTCTGCACAGTTTCACAGCATATATTGTACCCGTTTCAACCCGACCTGTCAACCGGACGTGCGGGACTTGAACCCGCACGCCAAAGCCGCTATAATGGCGGCAGACCGATTTTTAAGGAGTTACCGCTATGTATGTTGACCAGAATTTATATCACGGCCGCCCAGTGAGTGGGCAGCGGCTGGACAAGGAGCTGCGCTGCTACGACCTGCTCGACCGCCTGGGGCTCGCCTACGACCGGGCCGATCACGACGCTGCCGACACGATCGAAGCCTGCGCCGCCGTGGAGCAGGTGCTCGGCGCCGGGATCTGCAAGAATCTTTTCCTCACGAACCGGCAGCAGACGGCATTTTATCTGCTGCTGATGCCGGGGCACAAGCCGTTTCGCACGAAGGATCTCTCGCACCAGATCGGCAGCGCGCGGCTGTCGTTTGCCTCCCCGGAGCATATGCTCGAGCTGCTGGACATCGCGCCCGGCTCTGTGAGCGTGCTGGGGCTGATGAACGACCATGACGGGCGCGTGCGCCTGCTCATCGACCGCGACCTGCTGCAGGATGCGTACCTCTGCTGCCACCCGTGCATCAACACGTCAACGCTCAAGCTGCGCATGGCGGACGCCATCGACGTGCTGATCCCGGCGCTGGCGCACGCACCGACGTATGTGGACCTGCCGGTGTACGAACCGCAGACCTGAAAAAGCAAGAAAAAAATCCTGCATCCGAAGATGCAGGATTTTTTGTTTGCATTAGTAGTAACGCTTATTCTTGTTCTTGCGAGCAGCCTCCGACTTTTTGCGGCGACGAACGCTGGGGCTCTGGTAGTACTCCTTGCGGCGCAGATCAGACATGACGCCGGCCTTGGCACAGCTGCGCTTAAATCTCTTGAGCGCGTTGTCCAGAGACTCGTTCTCCTTGACGTAGATTTCAGACATTTTATTCCCTCCCTCCAAATACGCCTTGCGGCGCTTCAAGGGCCATCATGCATGGCTTTAGCGTTAATATTATAATTGCAATTACCGCCGATGTCAAGATGAAGTTATGCCTTCGGCTTCAAAATCAGGTTGACGAGCTTGTTCGGGACGTGGATGACTTTGACGATCTGCATGCCCTCCATCTGACGCTGGACCTTGTCGAGCTGCAGCGCCGCGTCGACGACGGTCTGCTGGTCGCTGTCCTTGGCGACGGTGACGGTGCCCTTGAGCTTGCCGAGCACCTGCACGGCCATGGTAACAGTCGTGTCAACCGTCTTGGTCTCGTCATACGTCGGCCAGTCGCACTGGCAGCACATCTTGCCGTACTTGGCGGCAAAGCCGAGCCGCTCCCAGAGCTCCTCGACGATGTGCGGCGCAAACGGGCTGAGCAGGAGCAGCAGCTGCTCCATGTCGCCCTTCGTGCAGCCGTTGGCGGCAAACTCGTTGACCATGGTCATCATGGACGCGATGGCGGTGTTCATCTTCAGTTCGTCGATATCCTCCGTGACCTTCTTGATGGTCTTGTGGATGATCGCCTCGTTCTTGTCCGAGATGGCCGGATCGTCCGTGCAGCTCTCGGCCAGATTCCAGACACGGTCGAGGAAGCGCTTCGAGCCCTTGACGGCCTCGTTGGACCAGGTGACGGCCTTCTCAAAATCGCCGATGAACATGATGTGCAGGCGCATGGTGTCCGCGCCGTACTGATCGACGATGTCGTTGGGATTGACGACGTTGCCGCGAGACTTGGACATTTTTTCGCCGCCCTCGCCGAGGATCATGCCATGGCTCGTGCGCTTCTGATACGGCTCCTTGGTCGGCACGACGCCGATATCATACAGGAACTTGTGCCAGAAACGGCTGTAGAGCAGGTGGAGCGTGGTGTGCTCCATGCCGCCGTTGTACCAGTCGACGGGACTCCAGTAGTCCAGCGCCTCTTTGGAAGCGAGCGCTTTGTCATTGTGCGGATCCATGTAGCGCAGGAAATACCAGCTCGAGCCGGCCCACTGCGGCATGGTGTCGGTCTCGCGCTTGGCAGGGCCGCCGCACTGCGGGCAGGTGGTGTTGACCCAGTCGGTCATCTTGCTGAGCGGACTCTCGCCGTCGTCGGTTGGCTCATAGCTGTCCACCTGCGGGAGCACGAGCGGGAGCTGATCCTCCGGGATCGGCACCCAGCCGCACTTCGGGCAGTTGACGAGCGGGATCGGCTCGCCCCAGTAACGCTGGCGGCTGAAGACCCAGTCGCGCAGCTTGTAGTTGACCTTTTCCTTGCCGAAGCCCTGCTCCACGACGTACTTCTTCATGGCGGGGATGGCTTCTTTAACGGTCATGCCGTTGAGGAAGCCGGAGTTGACCATGACGGCGCTGTCGTCCTTGGCAACGAAGGCTTCCTTCGTCACGTCGCCGCCGGCGACAACCTCGACGATCGGCAGGCCGAACTTCGTGGCAAACTCCCAGTCGCGCTGGTCGTGGCCCGGAACGCCCATGACGATGCCGGTGCCGTAGCCCATGAGGACGTAGTCCGAGACGAACATGGGCAGCGCCTTATGCGTCACGGGGTTCATGACCTCGATGCCCTCGAGACGGACGCCGGTCTTTTCCTTGTTGAGCTCGCCGCGCTCAAAATCGGACTTGTGCGCAGCCTCTTCCTGATAGGCGGCCACGGCGTCCCAGTTGGCAATGTGCGGCTGCCACTGCTTGAGCAGCGGATGCTCCGGCGAAATGACCATGTACGTCGTGCCGAAGAGCGTATCGGCACGGGTGGTGTAGACGGTGATATCGTCGCCGACATTGGTCTTGAACGTGATCTCCGCGCCGGTGGAGCGGCCGATCCAGTTGCGCTGCTGGGTCTTGACGCGCTCGATGTAATCCACATCGTCCAGATCGTCGATCAGGCGCTGGGCATACTTCGTGATGGCGAGCATCCACTGGCTCTTCTCCTTGCGCACGACCTCGCTGCCGCAGCGCTCGCAGACACCGTTGACGACCTCTTCATTCGCCAGCACGCACTTGCAGCTCGTGCACCAGTTGACGGGCATGGTGGTCTTATAGGCCAGACCGTGCTTATACATCTGCAGGAAGATCCACTGCGTCCACTTATAGTAGCTCGGATCGGTCGTATCGACCGCACGGTCCCAGTCAAAGCTGTAGCCGAGCATTTTGAGCTGCTTGGTGAAGTTGGCAATGTTGTTTTTCGTCACGACGGCCGGGTGGATATGGTTCTTGATGGCGTAGTTCTCGGTCGGCAGGCCGAAGGCGTCAAAGCCGATCGGGAACAGAACGTTGTAGCCCTGCATCCGGCGCTTGCGGCAGATGATATCCATCGCCGTGAACGGGCGCGGGTGGCCGACGTGCAGGCCCTGGCCGGAGGGGTACGGGAACTCGATCAGGCCGTAAAACTTCGGCCGCGGGTCGCCGGTGACGGCCGCGAAGGGCTTTTCTTCCTCCCAGCGCGCCTGCCATTTTTTCTCGATCGCCTGGAAATCGTACTTCATAGCATTCACTTCTCTCTGAAAAATCAAAAAATCATAAGTAGGTCACGGGGCGGAACAAGCATCCGCCCCGGTTGGTTTTGTTTTGGCGCTCAGGCGCGCATATCGGAAATGTCCACGACCTCCGCGTCGCTCCAGAGCCGCTCCAGATCGTAAAACTTGCGGGCCTCGTCCTGGAACACGTGCACGATCACACAGCCATAGTCGAGCAGGACCCAGCTGCCGCTGCGGTGTCCCTCCCGGCGCAGGACGGGTTCGCCCACGTCGTCCGCCGCCGCTTCCACGGCGTCGGTCAGGGTCTTCACGTGCGTCGAGGAGCTGGCCGTGCAGATGACAAAATAGTCTGCCAGCGTCGTCAGGTCCTGGGTTTTGAGCAGCTGAATGTTCTCGCCCTTTTTTGCGTCCAGCGCCTTGACGATGACCGCAGCAAGCTCGTTAGCAGGCATCATAATGCTACATCCTTCCTTTTTGTTACCATTTGTTTGGGCCCTGAACCGTGCCGGAAGTGGCCACGACCTGCCCATTGGATTCATAGAGAATGTCCACATCCGCGGACGTGATCTCCTTCGTATAGGGGTTGAGCCAGGTGTTGAGATAATCCAGCCACTCGTCCACGTGGATGAACACGTAGGACATACCGTTTTTGGTGCCACTGTAATTGGCGGGAATCGTCTCAAACGAGATGGCGCTCTCATCGAGCTTCAAAAACTCCTTGACATAGAACATCACATTGCCTGCCGACAGGTTTGTGGTGACATCCTTTTCATAGATGTCAATGAGTTTGTTGAGATTTGGGATGTTGTGCAGCTTCAAAAACTGGCTCGTCATGGCCTTAAGCAACTGGTGCTGCACGTCGATGCGGCCGATATCGCCGTTGGCATACGTGTTGCGGAAGCGGAACACGCCCATGGTCTGATAGCCGTTGAGGTGCTGATAGCCCTTCTGGACATGGATGCTCAGATCCTGACCGGGGTCGTCATAGTCCATATCGACCGGGACGTCAAAATCAATGCCGCCCATGGCGTCAATGAGCTCGACGAACACCTCCACGTCAAAGAGCGCATAACTGTCGACCCGGTAGCCGAGAATCTGCTCCGCGCCGCCGATGAGCGCCTCCACGCCGTCCCTGCCGTTGTTTTCGGCCGCGGCATAGTACTGGTTCATCTTCTTGGGCTTGTAGGACACGTTCACGGCCGTATCGCGCGGGATGCTGACAAACTTCAGAGACTGATTCTCCGTGTCGAGCATACCGACAAGTACGGTGTCCGTCAGGCCGGCCGCGCGGTCCTTGCCGGCGATGAGGAACGTGTAGCACCCTTTCTTGCGGCCGTCTGTGCTGACGCTCACATCGTCCGAATCGCCGTCGCTCAGGCTCGGCGGGCTGACCCAGTGGTTCATCAGGATCGCAAACTCGCCGATGAGGAGCGCCAGCACCACGACCACGATGACCGTGATGCGCACTTTTTTCTTTTTCTTGCGCTTTGCCTGCGACTGCTGCGCCTGCACGCGGTGGTTCACCGCCGCAGATGCCTCGGAAAACGGGTCGTCCTGAAAGCCGCTGCCGTCGTCGTAGGAATCGTCATAGCCGCCGTCGTAACGGTCGTAACCCTGATCGTCATATCCGCCGTAATCGCCCGGATAGCGATCGTCACTCTGTCGTCTTTTCATATTCTTTTTCCCTGCCCTGATACCAGTTTAATGCCTGCACCGTGTTCTCGTGCGGCGTGATGCCGCCGGCCTTCAGATCCTCCAGGCTCATCTTCAGCCCGAGCACCATGGCCGCATCCAGATCGGTGTAAGCGAGCCGCCGCAGCTCGTCCACGCCGTCAAAATCCCGCGACGGCTCGATATAGTCGGCCATATACAGGACCTTTTCGAGCGTGGTCATATCGGGCTTGCCGGTCGTGTGCCAGCGGATGGCATTTTCTATCTCAAGTGGTACGCCGAAACGATCCCTGGCCACGGCAGCGCCGGTTTTGGCGTGCAGGAGCTTGGTGTTGGCCGTTTCGACCGTATCGTTTATGATACCATATTTATCAGACAATAGCAATTGGTCAGATAGCTCTAATTTTTTCGTGCAATCGTGCAAAATTCCGGCCTCAGCGGCAGCATCCGGATCGCAGCCCCAGCGCTCGGCGAGGTGGCGCGCCTCGTGCTCGCAGCCCCAGACATGGGAGATACGCCGCGGCTTGAGCATGGGGTAAGCCTGCTCGCGCAGCCAGTTGAGATCGGGCTTTGCGCCGTAGAGCCGCTGCTGGATGATGTGCGCATACACATTCGGCGCGAGGTACTCGCTGCCCCGCCGCTGCGGCAGCAGCGCACGAACGGCCGTGCTCGTGACCGGGACCGGCTCGGCCGGCAGGGCGATGACGCGCGCGTCATACGTCCCGCGCAGGTAGGCGCTGAAGCGCTCGACCTCCGCATGCTCATCGCCCGTGCGGGCGAGCGCGACGAGCGTCACCTGAGCGAGCAGATACCGAAAATCGTGCCACTGCTCAAACGTCGTGAGCATATCCGTGCCGATGACGAGATACAGCTCCGCGTCCGGATTGCACGCGCTCAGCTCGCGCACGGTGTCGGCCGTGTAGCTCTTGCCGGAGCGGTGCAGCTCCATGTCAGAGACCTCCACGCCCGGCTCGCCTGCGAAGGCCATCATCGTCATGAGCAGGCGCTCCGCCGGCTCCGGGCTGCCCGCCGTGAGCTCCTTGTGCGGCGGGATGCGATCCGGAATGACGAGCGTCAGATCCGGCCGGATGGCCGCGCGCACCGCGCGCAGCGCGGCCGTATGTCCCAGATGCGGCGGGTTGAAGCTGCCGCCATAGATGCAGATCTTCATTTGCGTGCCTTTTTCACGAGCTCGATCTTCGGCTTCTGCTCGTTGCGCTTATAGAGCACAAACTTCGATCCGATGACCTGCACGGGTTCTGCGCGGCAGACCTCGGCGAGCCGGTCGCACGCCTCGCGCGCGGACAGGAGCGAGTTTTCAAGCACGCGGCCCTTGACGAGCTCGCGCGCCTTGAGCGCGTCGCTCATCTGGGTGATGATGTTGTCCGTGATGCCGCCCTTGCCGATGTGGACGATGGTGTCCTCCGTCGCGGCAAGACCGCGCAGCTGGGCGCGCTGTTTACTTGTCAGCATAGTAGTTCCTCAATTCTTCTTTCAGGATTTTGAGCGCATTCCCGCGGTGGGAAATGGCGTTTTTCTCTTCCGGGCGCAGCTCCGCCATGGAGCAGGCATAGCCGTCCGGCTGAAACACGGGGTCATAGCCGAAGCCGTTTTCCCCGCGCGGCGCAAACAGGATGCTGCCCTCGCACGTGCCGCGGGCGCGCAGGACGTCGCCGTTCGGGAACGTGCAGCAGATGCACGACACGAACCGGGCCGTGCGGTCGGTGCGGTCGCCGAGGTTATGGAGCAGGAGCGTGTAGCGCGCGGCGTCCGAATCCTCGTGCCGGCCGGTATAGCGGGCCGAGTGCACGCCGGGCGCGCCGCCGAGCGCATCGACCATAAGGCCGGAATCGTCCGCGACGGCGGGCTGCCCCGTCGCGCGGGTCACGGCGATGGCCTTCAGGTAGGCGTTTTCCTCGAAGGTCTCCCCCGTCTCGTCCACCTCAAAGTGGCAGCCGGCCGCGCTCTGCGGGATGATCTCGATGCCCATGTCCGCAAAGATGGCGCGAAACTCCTCGAGCTTATGTGCGTTGTTGCTTGCAAGGATCATGACAGCAGCGCCTCCACAAATTCCGCGGGCTTGAACTCGAGCAGATCGTCGATCTGCTCGCCAACGCCGACATATTTCACCGGCAGCTGCAGGTCGTTTGCGATGGCAAAGACGATGCCGCCCTTAGCCGTACCGTCGAGCTTTGTGAGCACGATGCCGGTGAGGTCGGCCGTGTCGAGAAACTGCTTGGCCTGGATGAGGCCGTTCTGGCCGGTCGTGGCATCGAGCACCATGAGCGTTTCGATATCGGCCTCCGGCAGCTCGCGGCGGATGACGCGGGTGATCTTATTGAGCTCGTTCATGAGGTTTGTTTTGTTGTGCAGGCGGCCGGCGGTGTCGATGATGACAACGTCCGTGCCGCGGGCCTTCGCCGCCTGAATGGAGTCGAACACCACGGCGGCGGGATCGGATCCCTCCTCGTGTTTGACGATGTCCACGCCCGCGCGCTGCGCCCAGACGGTGAGCTGGTCGGCCGCCGCGGCGCGGAACGTGTCCGCCGCCGAGAGCAGAACGCGGTTGCCTTCTTTCTTGAGCTGGGCGGCAAGCTTGCCGATCGTCGTCGTCTTGCCGACGCCGTTAACACCGACGACGAGCACGACCGACGGCTGCGTCGTGAGCAAGAGCATGGTGTCCTGCACTTTGAGGATGCGCGTGAGGATCTGCACGAACTCCTTTTTCACCTCCGCGCCGGTGCGCAGCTTCTTGAGCTCGATGGCCTTGCGCAGCTGCGCGATGGCCTTGGTCGTCGTCTCCACGCCGGTGTCGGCGAGGATGAGCGTCTCCTCAAGGTCCTCGAAAAATTCCTCGTCCCCCGGCTCATAGGCGGCAAAAATGCCGGTCAGCTGGGCGTCCATCTTCGTCTTGGTCTTGGTCAGGCCCTGTTTGATCTTATCAAAAAATCCCATAGAACTATCTTCTCCGTTACGATATGGTTTTAGCCGCTTCATCCAGCGAAAGCTCGATGACGCGGGACACGCCTTTTTCCTGCATGGTCACGCCGAACAGATGGTCGGCCTCCTCCATGGTGCCGCGGCGGTGCGTAATGACGAGAAACTGCGTGTTCTTGGCGAGGCGGCGCATGTACTGCACATAGCGCGTGACATTTGCCTCGTCGAGCGCAGCCTCGATCTCGTCCATGACGCAAAACGGCGTCGGCCGCACCTTCAAAATGGCAAAATAGAGTGCGATGGCCACAAACGCCATCTCGCCGCCGGACATGAGGCTCAGCGTCGAGAGCGCCTTGCCGGGCGGCTGCACCTTGATCTCAATACCGCTGTCGAGCACGTGCTCCGGGTCTTCAAGCACGAGCGCGGCCTTGCCGCCGCCGAACAGCTCCAGAAATGTCTGGCGGAACGCCTGGTCGATCGCCTGAAACTGCGTGGTGAAGATGCCCTCCATCTCCCCCGTCACGTCGGCGATGATGCCGGTCAGCTCGCGCTTGGCCTTGAGGATGTCGTCCCGCTGGCCGGTAAGGAAGGTGTAGCGCGTGTTCACGCGCGTGAATTCGTCGATCGCGCCGAGGTTCGGCGTGCCCAGTGCTCCGATATTGCGCCGCAGCTCGACGATCTGCCGGTTGGCCTTCGTCATGTTCTCGATCGGCTGACGCAGCGCCTCGGCCGCCGTGCGGCTGAGCTCATAATTGTCCCAGAGTTTATCGAGGATCTGCTTTTCCTCCATGTCGGCCGAGAGCTTCTTCTGCTCGAAGCGCGACACAAGCCCCTGCATATCCAGCAGGTCGCGGTTGCGTGCCTGCGCGTCGCGGTCGGTGCGGGTGCGCTGGCCCTCGAGCTCCAGCTTGCGGCTGCTGCACGCGGCGAGGTCGCTGCGCAGCGTTTCGGCGCGCTGGCGCAGTTCGGCCAGGCGGCGCTCATGCATCTGCAGGGTCTGTTGCAGCTGCTGCGTGCCGGCCTCGGCCTGCTCGATCTGGGCAAGGCGGGCCGTGCGGTCGCCGGTCATTTCCTCAAAGAGGTCGTGGATCTGTTGCGTCGTGCGCGTGATGGTCTCGCGCTCGGCGTCCAGAGACGCCGACTCCGCCCGCAGGCCGGCCAGCTGATCGGCCAGTTCCTGACGGCGGCGGTCAAACGCGCCGCGGCCCAGCTCGCTCCGGTCGCGCTCTGCGCGAAGCGCGGCGAGCGCCTGCTCCGCCGAAAGCGCGTCGGCGCGGGCGGCCGCGATGCGATCCTGATTCGCCTTCTGCTGCGCGCGGCAGGCGTCGATGGACGCATTCTGCCCCGCAATGGTCTCCTGCGCGGCGTTTTTCAGCAGCGCGACCTGCGCGGCTTCGGACTCCGCCTTGTGCAGCGTCTCGACCGCCTGCTCCAGCTGCGCCTGCACGGTGTCGAGCTGCGCATGGGCCGCGTCGAGCGCCGTCTGCGCGTCCTCAAGCTCGGCCTCGCACTGCTTTTTCTCCAGCGTGAGCGTGTCGAGCGCCGCGCGCAGGCGCTTGAGCTCGTTTGCGCGGGAAAGGATGCCGCTGCCCTTGGCGGCGCTGCCGCCGGTGAGCGAGCCGCCCGCGTTGACGAGCTGCCCGTCGAGCGTGACGATGCGGTAGCGGTGGTCATAGCGCCTGGAGATGGCGATGGCATCTTTCATCGTCTCGGCCACGACGGTGCGGCCGAGGAGATTGCTGACGATATTGCGGTAAGCGGCGGCGCAGGTGACAAGCGTATCGGCCACGCCGACATAGCCCGGCTCCTGATCCGGCACGCTGTTTAAGTGCATCGGACGGATGGTATCGAGCGGCAGGAACGTCGCGCGGCCGGTCTCGCGCCGGCGCAGCAGCTCAATGGCCTGCGCGCCGCAGCTTTGCGTATCGACGACGATGTTCTGCGCCGCGGCGCCGAGCGCCGTCTCGATGGCGAGGGCGTAGCGGTCGCCAGTCTTGATGAGGTTTGCGACCGGGCCGCGCACGCCGCGCAGCGTCCCCTTTTCGGCCGCGTGCATGACGGCCTTGACCGCGCGGTTGTAGCCCTCGAAGTCCTTTTCCATCTCCGTGAGCATACGGATGCGCGACTCGGTGCTGCGCAGGTCAACCGTCAGACCGGACAGCCGCTCCTGCTGTCGGGTGAGCGCCTGCTCACAGGCGGAAAGGCGCTGGGCCTTTTCCCTTTGCTCCGCGCGCAGGGCGTCGCACGCGGTGCGCGCCTGCTGCTGCGCTGTCTGCTTTTCCTGCTGCTGCGTCTCAAGCGCCGCCAGATGCTCGGCCGCTTCCGCGGCGGCGGTGGCGACGGCGTTTTCCTGATCGAGCAGCTCCTGCGATTTATCCGCCAGGAGCGTGATGCGCGTGCGGCACTCGGCCAGCGCGCTGCTCTGCGCGCTCTCTTTGGCGAGCAGCTCCGTGTACGCGCGCTCGGCCTCGCCGGAGGAGGCCGCGTTGCGGTCGATCTCGGCGAGCACGGATTGTATCTCCTGCGCGTGCTGCGCCTTTTCGGCCTCGATCTCCTGCAGGCGGCGCTGCTGCGCGTCGATCTGTGCCTGCAGAGCGTCCGCACGGTCAGTCTGCTCGGATACCTCCACGCGCAGGCGCGCGATGCTGTCGGCACTGTTTTGCAGGTTCGTGCGCACGACGGCCGCGGCGCTCTCGCACTCGGCAGCGGCGCTCTCGGCCTCGGAGATCTGCTCGCGTGTGCGCTCGGACTCCAGATCCTTCTCGCGCATCTTCTGCGCGATGTTCTCCGACGCTGCATAGAGCTGCTCGAGCTCACGCTGCGCGCCGGCGAGGTTTTCCTTCGCGGTCTGATAATCGCGGTTCACGGTCTCAGCCTGCGCGTGCAGCCGGTCGAGCGTCTCCATCCAGACGGAAACCTCCGCGCTCTTGAGCTCGTCGCGCAATCGGAGATACTTCTTCGCCGTCTCGGCCTGCTTGCGCAGGGGCTCAACCTGCAGCTCCAGCTCATCGACCTTGTCGTTGATGCGCAGGAGGTTTTCCTCCGTGCGGGCGAGCTTGCGCTCCGACTCCTCCTTGCGGTAGCGGTAGCGCGAGATGCCGGCCGCTTCCTCAAAGATCTCGCGGCGCTCGTTGCTCTTGCCGGAAACGATCTCGGCGATGCGACCCTGCCCGATGATCGAGTACCCGTCGCGGCCGAGACCGGTGTCCATGAGCAGCTCGTTGATATCGCGCAGGCGGCAGGCCTCGCGGTTGATATAATATTCGCTCTCGCCGCTGCGGTAATAGCGGCGGGTGATCATGACCTCGGTGTTCTCGGTGTCGAAGATGCCGGTGCTGTTGTCAAGGATGAGCGACACCTGCGCAAAGCCCATGGGGCTGCG